>Ga0228710_1000551_pt1 | contig 48689 bp, 17 predicted proteins | sample MedpolnodulmetaG_FD_177995 | JGI IMG/M metagenome (GOLD analysis project Ga0228710, IMG submission 177995) | Root nodule microbial communities from Medicago polymorpha collected in Santa Monica, California, United States - pink nodules | ecosystem: Host-associated > Plants > Roots > Nodule... | reverse complement strand
ACGAGTCTAGGCAGGTACATTTGTAAACCTGAATGTGAGATATTTCAGATCCTAGTGTATACTTGTCAACCAAAACCAACATTTGATAGTATGGTAAACTTATGAAGTTCTGTTTTTTTTTTTTTTTGAAAGGATATGAAGTTCCGTTATACCTTCACTAAATGTGATTATGTGATACAACAAGACCCAAATCATATAAAAGCTATATTTGGGAGAATAATAACATTGACATGTTGCTCAAAGAACAGACAAATAACTTGTAATTAAGTATTAGCAAACAGAAGCCAACCTTGTTATTAAGATCTCTCTCGATTCCATCATCATTCTCAAAAAAGGATAAACCAGTGTCAGAAGTATGCTTTCGGATGCTCAAATAAGCTTCTATACCAACCATTACTCTCTCAATATCTTCAGGAACTTGCTGTGAACAGATGACATGCCATTCAGTGGAAAAGAGTATTCGGTGAGTAATGAAATGAATACTGTAATTTTTTTTTTAAAATTTGGAATGTAAGAATGATGTTGTGGCATCATGTAATTACCTCAACAAGTTCAGCCCCACCCCATGGGAGGCATGATAAAATGCAAGTTATGTAAAAGTCAGCACATGGCTGCCATAAAGGATTCCCTTTTTCCTCATCTACTGTTGTGGCAGCTGATGATAAAAATATTTCAAAGACATCCACTAGAGAATTTGGTTGAAGAGCTTTACTGCACATCTAAAGAATTTAAAAGAAAGCAACCAAAAAAAACGAAAATAAAATTAGCTGTATATACTATGAACACAATCCACAACGCATGACAACAGCAATAGTAAGACAACAAGAATAGAAAATAAAATGTGAATATATTTGGAATTGCAAGGGAGTAGGAAAATAAATAAGCTGTACAAGTACATGAACATATCACAAATATTAATGATGCCAAAAAGAATTACAAGCCAACTATACAATAGTTTAAGAGCATGTAAATGATAATGCAGCAGGGGACAATCATTTATCGAAGTAAAATGAACCCATGGTGAAAAAATGAAGGACTTCCTAACTACCTCATACTGTACAGAATATACCCGTGAACAATTACAGTCAGTAAAAGTACACTATTTTTCTACAAAAAACAACAATGGCAATACTTACCATAACAGTCATCAGCCGCATTAAAATACGAATTCCATTGCAGTTTCCAGTATCTAGAGCATCCTAAATTAAGAATCAAACAACAACAACAACAACTGAGAAACATAGAAGAGTATAATTATATGAAATACATCAAAGAGATTTGGCAGAGACATTAACAGGTCAAAGTAAAACTCAAATATCTTATTATATTCAATTATTAAAACAAAAGTAAAGCAATATACATAGACATTTATCTTGAGCGAAAGAACAAATACAAAATTGATAGGGTAAGTATTTAAAAACCATTGGTAAGAACCATTAAATAGGAAAGTCAAATTGTTCCATCAAATCAAACAAACCATCACATGAAAACTTGTAAAAACTTGTAAAAGATATGGTTCACCACCAATTAAACATATCAATCTGATTTCATTGATTACAAAAGGATCAAAATGCCAATGTTAATCACAACTCATACCGCAACTGAGGTAATGTTGGTGTCTAGTTACATATTGGTCACAAGGTCGCGCATACATTTATTACAGTATTCTTGTCAAAGACTAAAACACCTTTGGAAAGAGAATCACCATCTTGCAGTGAACTGATTTTTTTAATTGTGACAATCAATTACTACCATGTTTATTTTCATTAAATTTTTATAATACGAAATTGGCATCTTTTCTTCGATTCATCCAAATTTATAAAACTCCCACTAATTTCATATCATTAATGACTAAATCAGAGTTGCCAATAATCCACAAAATAAAAAATAATCAGAATTGCCAATCAAGGATAGTGGCCAATGGTGGCAGGCCAAAATGGACTGGAGTTTTATAAATTTGGATGAAGTGAAGAAAAGATGTCAATTTCGTATTATAAAAAATTAATGAAAATAAACATGGTAGTAATTGATTGTCACAATTAAAAAAATCAGTTCACTGCAAGAAAAATGTAACACTCCTTCATGCAAAAATTAACTCATTATACAGCCTTTAATTTTGTCTAACTGGATCCTCGTCTTTGTATTGTTTTTTGTGGCTATTAGTAACATTAGTTAGTTTGAGCTATATGCTCCTATTTCTTAGTTGAATGGTCCATAGTCTCATATTTAAGAAAATAAATTTGAAGAACATTCAACAGCTAAAAGTTGTGCCCTTATTACGTGATGATTCCTGACACCACTACACCAGTCTCCCATTATTTACCACCTTCCAGGAATCATTTTTATGTACCGCTTTCACTTGTTAAAGAGTCTCACATCAAATAAGAGTATGGCCTGAACAAGTGTTTATAAGTGAGGGTGGTCCTCACCTCACAAGCCGGATTTGTGGGGTTGTGTAGGCCCAACCACAAATTCTAAGATGGTATCCAAGCCTCCTCCAAGATCCGTTGGGTCACCTGCTATCAGGTTTCCGCTATCGGGTCACCCACCATATATATCCACGCACCAAGCCCAATAGTGTTGGGCATATGGGTCCCACATCGGATAAGAGATGGCATGCACAAGTGTTTATAACTGGGCGCAGTCCTCACCCCACAAGGTTTTGTGGGTTTGTGTTAGGCCCAGCTACAGATTCTATGAAAACTAATGAATTTTATTCCGTTAATAATTTGGATGGTATGATGACTAAACATGATTTTGATGCGCTTTGTGGCTATCATGATTTTGATGAGCTTTGTGGCTATTCAAGTGCAGTTTGAGAGAGTAGGGAACCTACTCCACTCAGTCAAGACAACCTTAGCATGTGAAATAGGCAATGAGTGTTTTGGGTGAAGTAAACGGTTTTTGTATTACAGACATGGTCGTAAGACAAACACTCCAAAAATTGCACGCCCGTCGAATGCAAAGGAGCGAAAATGAGATTCCAACTTCGCTTGTGGCAGGTGGTATGGCACCTCAATGGACAACCCATCATACCCACTCCTAGTCCTAAATATTTTTATAGCATATAGTATCAAACCTGCCATGTCATATACCTACGACCAACGTTGGCAGTTTTGGATTAAATGGTGACAACCTCTGCTCCTAACTTGAATAATAGTTTTTTGATCAAACATCAACAAATATGAAACCTTAAAAAAAATCTATAAAAGTAGCTTTCCAAATCAAATACTAAACGATCCATTTGGCAAGCAATCTACATTGTTGTCAAAACTGGAAAATAAAACTACATTTAAATTTCAAATTCTAATATGCAGCATAAGGTTAAGAATTATTAACTAATCTTAAACGAATTATAGTAGCCTCAATGGCTTAATCACTAACCTGAAATTTAGATCGAGTTTGCTCCACCAGTCTTTTCACAAAGTCCTCATTTTCCAAGTTTATCAGGCCAATCTGAATAAAATGTATAAGTAGGAACCATAGGAAGCTCAGAAACTAAATTTGGAATTTGGAAACTACTCAAGATGTACAAGGAAATACATAATACATAATTGGGATGGTAAGTAGATGTGAAAAAAATGGAAGATACAGAATTGGAAACAGGATAATTACAGTAAACCGATATAAATATTTGGCATTTGTTGCAAAATGCATCAAATAAGGGTAGAATATAAGTCAAAGCAAACAAATGTGACAAACTACAAACTATGTTGCTTCTTTTACTATATCACGTCATTATAAAAATTTAAAAGCTTTTTGTTTTTCAAAAACCTGCAGGTTATATGCACTCAAACTTTGAAAGGCACGTCTGTTAGATATTTCACACATATTTAGTGAAACAAATCCATCATGACGCAGGAAAATTTAACTAAAATGTTGTCTTAAGTGATAAAATAATAGAAAATATGAACAATGGATATTTAAATAAATTTCTTTAACCATATACATATATATAAGCTATGGCGGTGTTTCCTATGTTTGTTCCAATTTTAAAGGACAATTGACATTCGCAGAGCAGCCAAGTAGCAAACTTGTGCAATATAAAATTGATTAGGTTTGCAACTGAAAATTAAATAGTACAGGGAAAAAGTGGGAAAGTTAGTACATTTGGTTGATCAGATAAACTACCATATACCATAACGACAATTTCTGATGTAAATCATCCCCAAAATAATTAGATAGACTTCCACTGTCATAACTTAGTGGTGACCAATTTCTCATACTGATTAATCCAATTAGTACAGCATGTTCACACGTATAAATCAACCTCGAAAACATAACACGCACACAGAAACACACATACCCATTAATAATAAATAATAAGAGCATCTTATATCTATGAAACATACATAAACACTTGAATACATGTCCTACTATGAAACATGCATGAACGCTTACATACATGTCCTAATTCAGAAAAAAGTATTAGAACATACAGTGAAGTGAATAATGCAAGTCATTTGCAGTTCAAAAGCGATAAAGAAAGAAGAAAATCTTTACCAGGGTTCCATAGAAAGGAATCTTGTGAGGCAATTGCTCCGCACATGTGAGAAGGAACTGCATGAAGACAATAAAGTAAACATGTCATAATACCAAACATTGAAGTGTCATGTCGTGACGAAAAAAAAGATGATGGATAACAATTTATAAGGCACGCTAGACACCGGTATGTGTGTGAGCAGGTGTCAAAAGATGGAATGCATCACACACTGAACATATGACAGCAAAATAAAAAATAATGAATACTTTAATTTGAAAATAGAGGGAAATACAGAAAGAGAACTAGAAAGTCCTTATACCAACTACCACATATTCTAGTTCTACATTTTAATCGAGCTTCAATGTTCATACATATTTCTGAAGCAAATAAGTCTTTTCATTGCATGTTTGGAATAACGGTGGATTCGACCAGATCACAGCGGCACCGCGACTTTGTTGAAGCTTGAAAACTGTAGCTTTTGCAAAATCACTGTAGCTTGTCATGATTCTGCCAAACTCACTTGTGAATCCAAACATGCACTAACTCGTGATTGTATTTTCCACAACAGAGAAAATGGATAAGGGTGTGTGGTTTCACATTTAATTTAGATGCCTTAGAAGTTATTCTTCAAAAGTGCCAGAAGTAATTCTAACTCTAAAATTATGTTTGGCTTGATTCTAACACACAAATTTATAATTCAACTCACTTTTACATGAATCTATCCAAACAGAAATCACTTTACATGCAACTCTCTTTTAGTAAGAATCAATTCACTCAGAATCAATTCTTGTCAAAAATTGAAGCCATCAAAAATTGCAACACTTATAGAACACAAATCAAAGCTAGTTGTAAGTAGATGACCAAATCAATTTTTGACTGCTTCAAATAAGTGCTTACTAAATTCACTCAAAATCAATTATTGAGGAAGCGCTTATTTGAAGCAGACAAAAATTGTGACACATTTATAAAAAGCAAAAAGCAAATTAAAAACATTTGAATTGTTGAAGCAGCAATAAGCATCAGAAATGGAGTACTTACCTCCAAAATCTCAGTTTGGGAGTGGTCGAGCTCACGACGAAGGACACCAAAACAGGTTTCCTGAAAAATTATCAAAAAAAGCGCGTTACGAGAATCGAATTGAGGAATAAGTTGAGCGGAAAGAGCGAAAGAGATAAGAAGAAAGCGAACAATGTGATCTTTGAAGTCGGAGGAAGTTCCATATTCGGGACTCTTGTCACCGATCCGAAGAATGAGGCTTCTCCAACCATTCATCGTTGATGAAGAAGAAGAATGAGTTTGCAGAGTGAAGGAGTCGTTAGTAGGGTTTTATAGATCGAAAACCCTATTTCACCTTCAACGGCTGAACCCTAACAAATTACCTAAACTAAACCAACGCTGGTGTAGTGTGGTGGTACTGTTCAGTGTCCTATTTCACTTTTAGATAGATTTTGTAGTCATTCAATTCATTTCATTCAAAAAAATTATATTCCTTAAAAAAAGAAATAATAAATGAGTAAATTATCAAATTCATATTATGTTATTAGAGGGTGAGGGTCCAATTAGGTCATTCACCGGTGAACCACGAGAAAAACACCAATAGATTAAATAAGTGATTCAGATTTATTTAAATTAAAATAGGGAACATGTAGAACTGCTCACATTCAATCATATCCTGCAATGGTTTCACCCGTTGTTAACCGTAATTAATTGTTACGAACCGAACTGAACCGAACCAAACCATTACAAATCAATTAATTCCTTTTCACGCAAAAATCTGAACCCTTATTCTAAACCCTAATTCCATTTCAAATTCAATCATATTCACCATCTTCAATCTTCAACATTGGATCCTATAGTATTATACAATTCCATTTCATTCTTTCGCATGCAGAATTTGTTAATCATGGACTTAAATTGTATTAGAATCCCTAACATACTGTTCCCAAGAAGTAAGTTTTCAAATACAACGTGAGCTTATGACATGGTACTAAAACAAAGCTGGAAAATGTACACAGTACACTTGAATTGAAGAGTTGATATGTCAAAAATGTCCCAAAGAAATTACACAGGCATGAGAATAAGGAATTTGAAGATGGTGAATTTGATTGAATTTGAAATGAAATTAGGGTTTAGAATAACGGTTCAGATTTTTGTGTGAAAAGGAATTAATTGATTTGTAATGGTTTGGTTCGGTTCAGTTCGGTTCGTAACAATTAATTACGGTTAACAACGGGTGAAACCATTGCAGGATATGATTGAATGTGAGCAGTTCTACATATTCCCTCTTTTAATTTAAATAAATCTGAACCACTTATTTAATCTATTGGTGTTTTTCTCGTGGTTCACCGGTGAGGGACCTAATTGGACCTTCACCCTAGAATCCACCGTTTTTATAGGTCACTGTTAAATTAATCTTTGATTCTATTAATATTTTAATTTGGTCATTGTCTTTGTGGAGTTTTTCAACTAAGGGAAGTGTATTGGATTAAGATTCTAAGAGATTTTAAAAGACTTTTTTATTTTAAAAAAATCCTGTGGTATTCAAAATCATTCAAATTTCAAAGGATTGTTTAATAAATTGGATTTTGTGAGATTTTTTAGTGTAATTTTATCATGAAAACATGAGATTTCTTATGATGGTTTTTTTTTAAGATTTTACTCTCTCTCTCTAATAAAAAAATAAATAAAATAGTTTGTATTGAGAATAAAGTAAAAGAAAGTTTGTTATGATCATTTTTTCAACGAGTCTTTAGAATTCATAAAATCTTTTGAAATCCACAAAATCATTTTAAATCCTTTAAAATCTTATGATTTAAATCCATTGAAATTCAAACTGTAAATCTTGATTGTCTTTTAAAATCATCAAAAAAAACAAAGAGAAAAGGATTTAATTGATAAATTGTTGACAATATTTCAAAATAACTCATATCTTTGTTTTTTTTTTAAGGAAACTCATCATCACTTATTCTTAAAGCTTATTAGGTCTTGCCATCACTTAACCTAATTTTTTCCCTCTAATTCTATTGCATTAATTACTAATCACTTTAACCCTAAAAAAAATTCCCTCCCAAATTCATGCCAGTTTGAATTTCGAATTTATTTATTAAAAAATAAAGTGAAAAATTGGTGGCATTTGATGAGGTATCGTAGTACGGTAGCCTTTACATATTCTTTTCATCTTGATAGTTTCAATTTTTTTATTTTCAACAAAGAATGAAAATTAATAATTTCAATTTTCTATTTAGAATGTTGCACCTTTCAAAAAGCATTACAATTATATCGGTAGTTGTAGTTAGACTTTTCAACTACACAACATTCTCCAAAAAGCACATTTATGGATTCGGTTGTTCTTCCCCACATTTATACATACACGGTTTTGTCCTTCAACCCTTATTTTGGTATTTGCTTTTCCCTTCTCTTCAAATATCTTTTTTTTTTTGTTTCACACCATTTATCTCACCTTCATTCAGCTCTTTTTTTCGCCATTTTCTTTTTCTATGAATTTCTTCTTCTCATTTACTATGGTTTCTTCTTTGTTTGTATTTTTTTTTGTTTTTTTTTCCAGGATGCATAGGTTTCAAAATGGGAGATCTTGATAGATGAGTACTGTCATTTTTAACGTGCATAGATTTGTAACTGTCACACCAACTCAATGACTCGAGAGAGATATGTTCTGGTTCATTTGATTTTTTTTAATGTGTTCTTTAATAACTTTCTCAACTTTTAATGTGAGCTTTATTTCATGGTGTTGAAGCAGATATTGCAGAAGAGAGACTTCAGTTTTGGATTGTTGCAGCTGACATTTACAAACCTCGCACGATGTTGTTGAAGAATGAAAGAATGCTTCTAAATCCAGAATCAGAAGTTATTAGTCTCATAACACCCTTTCAAATCAAGGGATGGCAACGAAAGGTGCATTGGTTCCATTGTGATTTGTTGCCAACGAAGAGAATGACAACCACGAGAGTGATAGAGTTGAGTAGAACATACCTAATTTTTTTTTTCTTTCTTTTTTGAATCAAAGAGTCAAGTACCACAGCAAAATGCACACATACAAAGGAAAACAACGAAAACTGCCATAAAAAAAAATGCTACAGTAGAGAGCTCACATTTAGAGATTTGTCATGTCCTGACAATTAGCTTACTCACTTGGACAATTAGCTTACATTTCAGCAGAACACTCAAATGAATCTTTGTCATGTTTTGATTTTTCAAAATGTTCATCAAAAACTCTTGCTCTTATATTTCTTTAAGATTGTAACTGATGTAGTTTGTTACTGTCTCTGCATCTCAAACAGTTAAACAAGCATTTATTATAGTGGTTTTGCGATGGACTGTTATATGGCTGCAGGTGCAAGGCTTAGAATATGCTGATCATATTCATGAGAGCAAAATTTTTAACTAACACGTTGTAACAAGTATTCTCATCAATATCAAGTTTTGTTTTTTAGAGGATCTATATGAAGTAACAATTATAATTTGTTCTTTAGTTGCTGAATTTCATAAGGACCCTGTTAAACCATTGTTGTTATCCTACAAAATGATAGGATACATGGCGAATCTTGCGATGGTATAATTAAGTTTTATGATGTAAATTTTTTATCTTTTGCATTTCATCGTTTTTAAACAAAAGTTATTTAAGGCATAAAATAAAGACAAGATTTTTTGACAAATTTAATTTTAATTATTTAATTTTTATTTGTATGTTAATATTCTTTGAGATTAATTTGTTTATAATTTTTATTTATAGTTTATGTTAATATTTTTTATTTGTAATTTATTTGTAAGTTCTTGGTAGAAACTAACATAAAAGAAGTGTCGTCAAGAAGTGATTTGATTGCATGCATTTGTAAAACAGTTCTAAACCTTCAATTATGTAAATTAATGTTTAATTTAATACCTTTTTATTAGCATTTTTTTAAGGAGGAATTGACATTCTAGACAGGGTAATATTTATTTATATAGATTTGTTTTTATCTTTAAATTATAAGTTATTTTTTGAATTATAATTGTACAATCATCATTTAATTAATATAATTATTCAATTATAATTTTACCTGTGGAATTCACGGGTCTGTTAAGCTAAAAATAATCCTTGATTATTGAGATATTCATTGGGTATTAAATATTTTCAAATTTACATTATCACTACACCGCCAAAACAAAATACATTATGAAATAATTTTACCTCATTAGACCCGTGCGATGCACGGGTCAGCAATCCAGTATCTCTGTTAAAAGTAGTTTCTCAATTAGATTGGTAGTTTAAAAATATGTGAAAATGTTTGGTATTGTATTGTTCTTTTAAAACAAGGATTGTATGACTTACAAAACCAGGGGCTAAGTTGGTAGTTTAGAAAAATGTAAGAAAATGTTTGGTACTGTATTGTTCTTTTAAAACACATCTAGTGTATGAGATATAAGATCGAATAAAATAATTGTATCATATTTTGTTTCAGTTAATTTTAAGACTTATTTTATTTTGACTTTTTAGCTAAAAAAACATCTTAAATATGAGATGAAATAGAAACAAATAGAATAAAAATATTGGTGTTTAAAATTGAACCATTTTAATAAAAAAATTACAAACCGAATCAATCTAAATCGAAATCGCAAAAAACCACATTTGATAAGAATGTATTCTAATCATTTTTATACTCTAAATGTTTTGGTTCGGTTTACGATTTTTATTTTACTAACCAAACCAAACCAAACCGCAACATAAGAAAAACATTAATTAAAGGCAAACATAATATATATTTTTAACCGCCACACAGGCAAGCATAATTTATTTTTATCCACCACTTAGGCAACCATGCAATGTATATGTCATGCTCATGAAAACAAAAATGCAATCCCACCACTTAGGCAAACACAAGCAAATATAAATAATCCTCGTGCACATGACCCAAAAATCAATCTTTTCATAAAACTCATATTCCCATTATTTTCTTTCTTACTCTTATTTATCAAAATCAATCATCTATTTCTCAAGCATCACAAATCATAAAAGACTTAATACAATCACAATTTCCTTCATACATAAATCTCATATAAAACATATTAAAACAATCACTTTTATAAAAGGTTAAATATCATCATGGAAGTTTCTATTTTAATTTCATTATCCTTCAACAACAATTATGAATCGTACTCATTAAATTATAATACCCACCATTGGTTAAAGTTATGATAAGTATGGGGAAGTGCTCTTACCTTGTGCATTTTCCTTTCTAATCCACAATTCTAAGCCTCAAATTTGCAGCAACAGTGCAGACACAATTTCACTCACTCCAGGAATAGGAACTATTGGGAACACGACGAAAATTATTTGACAAGATGAGGACAAAGAAATTGATCGATGGACTTTGAGAGATATGAGCATGGAATATGAAATAATTAGTGATACATAGCACCTATCCCTGAGTATATGCGGCTGATCATTGCTTGACTTGATAGGTAGATAATAATGATATTCTATGGATGATTGTTTTAGAAATAAAAATAAAGGATTATTGGTATAGTAATGTAATTTATGGGTTGCTCATTTGGTGAGGTGAATGTATGATAGAAACTACACATTCAAGAATGAAAATGAGAAGAGAGTGCACAATATCACTGACAGTGATTACAAACGTGACCTTTTTACTTTATTTCCAAATGTTGAGTCAATGTATAATAATGCAGAGAATTAGTCATACACGTTAGTAATATTGGGAGCTAAATTATATGGATATTGGAAGTTTAAAATGGAGGACGGTTGTAACTGCTGTCATATATGAAAGCCATTAAAGAAAAAGGAGCCAAGTTAATAAGAACAAGAGTCACATACCTATATTCAAATTAATAAAAGTTGAAATTATGTTAGTGAAGTCAATGCAATCTAAGTTGTAGAGATAATTAGGCACATGTGAAGTTCAATAAAAGGAGAGGTCTGGTCATTTTAGTTGGAGAAAAGAAAACGAGACACCAAGTATTAAAGTGAGAAACAAAAATAAAATAGTTAATATAGATTCACCATTAAGTTAAGTTATAAAAACAGATGATTAAAATAAGAGTAAATAAAACGAGAAGTGATTATTTTGTGAAACTAAATAAACTACTAACCAGTTAAAATAAACATAATAATGGTTCAACTTAATTAATCAAAGGTTCGGGGGTCATATCCCACAAGTAAAATAAATAGTTTCAGGTTATATGAATTTTCGTTAATTCTTTACGCACAAAACAAATTGTTGAATAAAATGGTTCAACTTAATTAATCAAAGGTTCAAGGGTCATATCCCACAAGTAAAATAAATAGTTTTAGGTTATATGAATTTTCGTTAATTATTTACGCACAAAACAAATTGTTGAATAAATCAAGAAAATTACTGTAAAGAACATATACAAGGTATATAAAATATTGGGATGTTACAAAATATTGATAGTGCGGGTGGAGGTGTAGACATTGTACGCTCTGATGTTGCATATGTTTGAAGGTTACAAATACCATCACTTGTCATCTTGAAATGATTTTATAAATAGAAAATAAGAACATATCAGTAAAAAGACTAGTATCAATATGGATAACAGAAACTCCTTCAGAAAAACAAGGATAACAAAAAATGGTTATGTTCAAACAATTACACAATTACAGTTACAGGAATTAAAACCATATCCTAAAACCTAACACTCCAATGATATAATTATGCAATGCTCATCTTCTTACGAAAATTCTAAAAACAATTACACTCTTCAAAGGAAGGTCATGTGTTTTTTGTACAGTCTGACATAATTATGCAATGCTCATCAAACTAGAATAAACATAACTATCGTGCAGATGTATGGAAGGAGAACAAGAAACATTGACACATTGCAACAACGTTTAATAGTATGACTTTGTACAAGACTAGCTTTAAGTCATATCATAATGCGACTTACTGTTATGCTATGTTGTGTTTATTCATAATATCTTGACAGAATTTACTTGAGAATCAGTTAGTCATGCAAAATATGTGCAAGTTGGATAGAAATTTTAGCATGTTATTTTTGTAAAGCACTTGACATAACAGATTAAAACATATAAAAGAAACATTCTAAAAAACCCATTTGCTTAAATGATTCAAAAATGAAAACTATTGGCCTAAATGATTCATAAATGAAAACCCATAATGCATAAACACAAGGACAAAAAGGAAAGAGAATTGTTATACTTGAATGTGTGAAGAAAGAAGTTAAGATTTGTGAAGACGTTGAAGAATCACGTTTGGAGTAGAAGAAGCTGAGACTGTAAAATCGCGTTTGTAGTGTTTGGTATTGGGTTTGGGTTTGGAATATTTTAGGGTTTGTGAAGGTAAATGGGTAACCGACTTGTTTTTATTTATTTTTAAATGGATTGGATCAGGTCAAATAAAAGTGCATTGAGCTTTTCTAGTTTTGTTCACCAGATTTACAGTTTGGTCAGCTGATCCAGTTTGTATGCACATCCCCACCTGCATCATTGTCTGAAACCATCAAACATTCAAATTGCTTCTTTAGCTTCTTCAACACTTTTCATTGCAACAATTGTGAGTAATCTTCTGCTCCTGTTTATGACTAGATTGTACTCATTATCATACTCAAACTATGTAATTGAATCAAACAAACACAAAAAAAAACTAAGAAAAAAAACATGATATCATGATAATGATAATAATGAGAAGAATAAAATTTATAGGAATATAGCCTCCAAGATAATTAAGTCATTTCTCTGGTAAAGTTTCGTGCTGATAACGTGTTATGAAATTAATCTAAAGTATTGTAAGATATTGTCCAACATAGAAGAGTAGAGAGAAAGAGACAACGAGATAACAAAAGAGTATGTTGTATTACTTCTCAAGTGTATTCTTTATATTAAAATATAAGTTCTATTTATATGACACAAATGTGGTAAGTTACTAGTACATGAAAAGCCATAAAACTAAGTGTCAATAACAATGAATACAAGCATTCACTCATAAGAGTTAAGGAGCATGGAAAGCCTTTAGGAAAATGGGACATCCACATTATATTAATATTATTCATAATTTTTTTAACTCAATAGAGAATATAATAATATTAGGTATGTGAGTCGATCATCAAGTACTACTCCACTAACCACTTAATGTCACACTCTATGGCTCCTATAGACATATACTTTTCTTCTTTGTATGTGTTTGTTTTTTGTTGGACTTTGATATTATTGATACCCTCCCTGAAAAAACGAAGATATTATTGGTACCCATAACTTTGTATGTTTTATGCTCCTATGTTTGCAATAATATTTTATCTGTTTCATATAAAGTGTTTCATTTGCAACATTTTTTTTCCACCAATACATTTTTGTTGAATTTCACTCTATTTAAATAATTTGCTAATTACACTAAATAAATACATTTTAGTAAATGATATTATTCATTTTATCATTTAAATTAACACAACTAATGTTTTTTTTAATAACCACACACAGTCTAAGATCACGTTTGTTCCTAAAAATATAATGATAGAAATATGTATATTATTGTGTATATTACAATTTTCGTAAATTTTATTCTTGAATATATGTACTTAGAATAGAAAGAAGAAGGAAAAAAAGTGTGAATAAACTTTCTTTATGTTGAGAGTAAATTTATTTATAACTACCAATTAACCTCTCTATTATAAAAATTATTCTGTTCAATAAAACAAGTTGCAATAACAAATATATGAGATAAGAATATTTTTTCGTTCTAAAGAGATTGCACATGAAGTTTAAAATTGATAATTATTTAATTTGAACATGTATAAAAGGACTACAAAAACAATCTAACATGTTGTGTTAACAATCTATCTACTCTATCAACATCTTCCATGCATGCAATGTTAAGTTGTTAGCATAGGTGCACAATTGCCACACATGAGTTTTAGAATATCAATACATTTTTACTATAGGAATGGTCATGTCTCTTTACTTATGTCATGAATCTTGTGGTGAGGAGGAAGAATATGAAGCAACATCTCAAAACTGCACTTTCCCACATCTATTGCACCAGGTGAATTGAACAAGTAAGAAAACAAAATTATGTTACGTCATTCAACCAACCAAATAGTTCAGGAGAGGTAAAGTAATTTTTTTTTATATTAGTGGTAGGAGTATTTGCTTTCAGAACATAAATTTTGAAAGCATAGTAGTAAATTTAATTGATGATTATCAAAGTAACTAGATTAAAAATTTGTTTTCAACTTGCCTAATTTTTTTTTTTAACTTATATTCGTAATTAATGATTATTTTTTAAACGTACGCTTGCATTTTATGTATATTAAAAAAATTCACTGTTGTACTTTAACAAACACATTAAAAAATAATTAGATGTTTGTATAAAAAATACATAATTAGATACATGTGTATGAAATTTATTAAACTCTATATATTTGTACCCAATGTTTTTTTAACTCTATATTAATTTAATGAAGTCCATTAAAACTAATAATGTTGTTACCAAAATCGTTATAATTTGTTTTTAAGAATAAATTGAATAGTTAAAGTTGTACATATGTTGGTGATGCATGATCAACTACGATCATGTGCTTTGCAATATCAAATCAAAGTAATATATGAAGTTTGTTAAGATATTTACGCCAAATAAAATATTAGTTTAGAATATAAAAAAAAATGAGAATAAACGATACACGTTCTTTCTCTCATTCTGCTTTTTAGCTGGTACACATTCTTTCTGCTTCTTATTTCACTATCACGATGTGTATTTTTGTTATCTTTTTACATTTATATAATTTTATAGGCTTAATTGCACTTTTGGCCCCCTATGTTTCAAGAAGTTGCGATTTTGGCCTTCTAACTAATTAAAATATAAAACAGCCCCTTATGTGATGGACAACTTGGCAGTTTTGGCCCCTAGATCAATTTTGACTCCGTCAACGCTGACGTGGCACTTCAAAGCAATGCACACGTGGCGGATTTGAAGTGCCACATCAACGTTGACCGAGTCAAAATTGGTCTAGGGGGGCAAAACTGCCAAAGATCCAATACATAGGGGGCTGTTTTGTATTTTAATTAGTTAGTGGGCCAAAATCGCAACTTCTTGAAACATAGGGGGCCAAAAGTGCAATCAAGCCAATTTTATATTATCACAGTTTTTAACCATGGGTGTCAAACTGTCAACGCAAAATTAAAATACGAAAATTAGAACCACACTGTTTTACATTTGAACATATTAATAGAAACGAGTTGTTTTTTTTTATTATTTTACTATCACGGCGAGTAATTTTGCTATCTTTTTTTCATTTATATATTTTTATATCATCATGTTTTCAATCATGGGTGTCAACCCAAAACTGAAGTTGTTTCATAAAAACATATCCTTTAATTTTTATTTTTTTTTATCAAAATTTTATCAAGAGTAAAAAAATGCTTCCATACATATTTGAAAAATAGTTGAGAGAAGGTGTTGTCTATACTGTGAATTTGTTTAATGTTGTTAAGAACACGGGAGAATATCTGACAACTAGATACAACTTTACAATATACATAGTGTACGATATTAAGTTTACAATGTTTCTTTGTCAACTATGACTACCACAGACTATGTATCATTTCACTCCATCAGACCAGCCAATATTTATCTAGTTGACTTTGACAATGCTTTTTTTTAAAGGTTTGACAAAGATTTTTTAGTTGGTTAGTATTTTTTTTATATATATATTAAACATGAACAAATTCAATGTTATGATATTAACTATTGCACAACGACATTGTTGTCTTTGATAAAGGTAGACACTGTTGTTTTTTATAAAGGTATATATGTTTTTAGCTCCTACAAAATTATAACTTTTATTTTTAGTCCCTAAAATCTTTTATTCACTTTTAGTCCCTATTTTTATTTTATATGGACTATTTTGGAGGATTATAAGTATCCATTTTTTGTATAAATATTTCAAAATAGAGACATTTTTACAAACTATAATATTATGGAGGACTAAAATTACCATTAAAATTTTATATGGACTAAACATGAAAACTCATGATTTTGTGGGGGACTAAAAACATATTTAACCCTTTTTATATTCAAAGTCAAATGACAGTCCATAAAACTACAAGACAATGGGAAGGAGGAATCCGGTTACATCAGATAATAAAAGCTTAATCCAGATTATAGACTAACGCAATATCAAAATTTTAGAAATGGATACAAGTGATATCAACTAAATAACTTACCCTTCATCTTATAATTAGATTATACTTTCTTCCACTTTGAACCACTCAATAAGTTATTCCAACCTATATGACAAACCACGATAATTTAAATTAGGCTTAATTGCACCTTTGGCCCCCTAACTAATTAAAATACAAAACAACCCCCTACGTATTGGATCTTTGACAGTTTTGACCCACAAGACAACTTTTGACTTAGTCTTCGTTGACGTGGCACCCCTAACTAATTACACGTGGCACCTCACTTAAGGGATGTGGGTGCCACATCAGCGAAAATTAAGTCAAAAGTGGCATTGGGGCCAAAACTGTAAAAAATCCAATACATATGGAGCTGTTTTGTATTTTAATTAGTTAGGGGGTCAAAATCACAACTTTTGAAAAGATAAGGGGCCAAAAATGCAATTAAGCCTTTAAATTATTCCAAATCCAAACCACTACAACTTAACTGTGATGTTAACCCATTGGAAGTGAGATAAAGATGGTTTGTGTTACACATGGTCAAATTTTTGCAGACGCGACATCTATAACCACATAAGAAATGTTAACAAAAATCAATGGAAGCCGAACTGCAAGCTATTCTTCTAGATATATATATATCTCACAAAAATTATTTTGTTTAGAAAATCGATCATTCAAATTGTTTGCCAATAAATTTTTAAATGAATATTATTTTTGGCTTTTGATAATTATGACATTGAAAATACACTGCATATGTTTAACCGAGCAAATTAATTTTGCAACTACGTTTTTCGGTGATTACAACAATCTCAATGGTGGATTAACTATGAGATTGGAAATACATTGCATATGTTCAACCGAGCAATTTAATTTTGCAGCTACGTTTTCCGGTGATTACAACAATCTCAATAGTGGATTAACTTTACAAAGAAATTTCTAAGGTTTATTGATTGAAGCTATAATTTTTTAAATAGTCAAGTGATGATGTTTCTAGGATTTTTTGAAGTTATTCTCCAAAATATCATTGAAAAATCTTAAATTAGATGGAAGAAAATTTGAAGTTAAATAGACTTTTTTTATCTGGATTAAGTCTGCAGATTTCTCTTGCCAACCCAACTAGAAAACTCGGTCTTCTTACACGGGAGAATAAACCATAGCCAATCATTAAATCTTGCGAGGAGACAAAAGAGGAGGAGGTTGTCGAATGGAGCTAATGTGTTAACTTTCACGTGTTCTTTTATGTCTAATGCACCATTTTTAAAAAATAATTTTAGTAAACGATATTAGATAGATTTTTTGTCCAATATATTCTTTTGCACTAGACTAACCCACATTTTAGTTATAAAGACCCACATATAGTACATTGGATTTTGGATTTAAGATATTTCAATTAAAATCGCGAACAAACATGTTTAGTGAGATTTTTTTTTAAAAAAAATCATGTGTTAATATCACCCATTTATTTTAGGTGTTAACCCTCCGGTTGAGTTTCGTAATCCAGAATTCAACCGTGAGTTATGTATGGCCTGATCAAAGATTCTTTTACTCAAGAATCAAACTCGATTTGTCCCTAGAAATTTGTCATTTAGGAAAACTCATTTAATCAATTGAGTCCAATTATTTATTAATCAAACTAGAAATTTTATATTACACTCAAATATAAAAAGAATAATTTTGACAAATTAGATAAAAAATAATAATAAGATTAATAAAATAATTTTTAAAAATATTATCAAAATGATAAACTAATTTAAATTAAGGGTAGCACTGGAATAAAAAATTATCTGAAAAATACATATTCCCTTTATATATAAGGTATACATTTTTTTAATTGTTTATCGAGTTTTACCAACAAAATTTAAAGTATATACAAAAATTTAGCCAAAATTAGCCAAAAAGAATAATCAATTAGTGAAAAATAAACCGGGACTGATGCATAATGTTTTGAAATATATAGCCAAACTGAGATTCACATTATAAAAGTTATGAATTTTTTTTAAAATTCTTACCAGATAGACATGGTCGAAATTTTCTAAATTTAACTTTGAAAAAATCTCTTCCTTTTAAAAATTCTCAAATGAAATCTACATCAAAATATTAAATTACTCTCTAAAATCCCTACCTAAAAAAATCTCTCATCAAATACACGTTTAAACACAAATTATATTTTAGGGATGGAGTGAGTACAAAATAACAAAAGTAAAAGCATAATATTGACAAGTTTCCCACTAAGAGAATAATTTCGTGTCACCTCCTATATTTGTAAGAGACAAAACTTGTACAACTCTTCTTCCTTAAATACTCATCAATCCATCATTTGTTTTCTTTCAAATTTACCAGAGCTAGATCCATCAAAGGTCAACACTCTTCTTTTTCCCCTCACAATCAGATCTTGATCACTCTCACCATCATGCTCAGAACACTAGCCAGGTTCAATATATTCCAATATTCATTCTTTTTTAATTTCAACCTCCAAACAATTATTCGACATATATTTGGTTAATATATATGTTCTATATAGGCTTGTCTTTAGATAAAGATTGATCAGTACTTTCAATCTTTTATGCAGGGAGTTGAAGCTCACCAGCTTCAGCAATGGTTTGGTTAAAAAACGCAGCAGATTCTATGCAACGGTTGGTGGAAGAAGGTAATGACTCTCATTAAAGCTCTTTACTATTGGTATTACTCATGGTGCTGTCTTCCATATTATGTGCAATTATAGTAGTATATGTCTGAATTCTTCATAAATGAATTGCACTTATTTATTGATTCCCTAAACTATAGGATAAAAACTAGTATTTTTTTTTTTTTTTTTGAGGAATAGTCTTATATTTTTGTGTGTCTCATTTTAATCCCAACTTCTTCTAAATTGACATGTATGAATGGTTTGTGATTTTAACACATTGTAAAACTTTTGACACTGACAGCATATCAACATTAATTAAACTCTAATAATTTCTCTCTTGTCTTAAATATAATAAAAAAAATTGGCACTTAGCTATAATTTGTGTTAATTACGTTTTCAACATAGGTCTGATTAGTGAGCTACCTATGTGAAGATAATAGTACCTTTTTTTATTTACAGTTGATATTATTAACCTTTTTAAGTGTATGTGTCTCTCACGAGCCTAACTCCTGTACTTATTTGCCATTTTGCTCCTTTTTTCTTTAATTTTTTAATATTTATTTTATTGCTATATATAATAATGAATCAAAATTAATACATGTTGAATCTAGCGCAATGTGTTAGATTCTTACGACGTAACGAACCAATGTTTAAATTTTTAATAGGAAATGATAACCCATTTGAATATATAGTATCAAATTATCTCAAATGAACAAAACTCATGAGAAACAAAACATAAATAAATAAACTCACGTTAACCTCTCCGTTACTCTGGGAAAAGGACATTGACATGGTCATCCCAATTCTCATGAACAATTCGTTTCATTACCCATTTGAATTCAATTTCATTTATATACAATTTTTCTTAATACAGATGAAAAATAACAAATAGGAGATGAATTAAATACCATAAAATAATGAGACTAATGAAGCACAACATATTTAAAAAAAAACGCAAGTGTAATTTTAGACCACTATTTAATTCAATTTTATTTCATTTTCGTTGACAATTAAAAAGCAAGACACTCTAGTATAAACAAATATATATTGGTACTATGTATGATCAGAAAAAAAAAAAACTTTAGTTTAGAAACAATGGCAACGGATTTCTGTGAAACACATGGAACAAAACCCGCAAGCTTGCCTCCAATATGCATGTTCATATGCTATGGATTTAGCAAACATAAACAGCTATCACCATTTAATTGTCCACTTTTATTTTTTTAATTGAACGTGTCCAATAACTCAACTAATGATTCTTTTGTCCTAGATTTCTAAACTAATCAATAATGAAGCCAAACAGAGTAAAAAAAAGTGAAATTAACTTTAGTCTATTTTGTATGCAAAGAAAGTCCTTTTTGTTGTGTAGCCAAATTCAGGATCATAATCATTTTATTTTTACATTTTATTTGATTTTGTTACAATTTTCTGCTATCTCTATCTCTTCAAGATAATAATTATATGTGTGTCTCACAATCTATACTTTCAATACTATCTGTTAATTTTTATAAGCATCTTTTGTGGAGAAATCGAACCCGAGACACACTTAACCATTTTTATAAGCATCTCTTTTGGAGAAATTGAATACGAGACCTTAAGAGAAACATATTTCATAGTTCCAAATAAAAGTATTGAGATTTTGAGACAAGTTTATAATTGAAAGGGGATTTACAATTAGCGACGAAGGATGGAGTCATGGAGTATCGATAAAAATGAAAAAAAGATGTCAATTTCTATATTCTAAATCAATCTTTGAACTTGAAAGTAACACAAATCTAAATGTTCTTTTTTTCTTCCTCTTACTTTTCAAAGTCATTTAAGGAATATACAATCTTACAAAAAAATCTTGTTGGATAAATCTTCGGTCCACAACATCATCCTCCAACTTGTTGAAAAAGAAATGATGCTTTTGATTTAGACATTTGAAATAAAGCTGAAATAAATTACATTTAGATAAGAAGCCATCATCAATCATTATTTATTTACTAGTGCTTCAATATTCACAATTCAAACCAAGCAACTCCTTTTGTCTTTCCTCCCATCTTTTTTTCCTTACACCCATGATGATTCTCATTCATTCAATTCATTTCATTTTTGGTTCCAAAAAGCAGGTTAGAAGGAAAAATTGCAATCATAACTGGATCAGCAAGTGGACTTGGAAAGGCAACAGCCCATGAATTTGTCCAACATGGGGCCCAAGTAATCATCGCCGACAACGACACTCAACTTGGGCCAAAAGTTGCAAAGGAATTGGGCCATTCAGCAGAATATGTGGAATGTGATGTCACTGTTGAGGCCCAAGTAGAAGCTGCTGTGAACTTTGCCATAACAAACTATGGTAAACTAGACATCATGTACAACAATGCTGGCATAACAGGACCAGTAATCCCACCAAGCATTACAGAATTGGACCTTAATGAATTTGAGAAGGTCATGAGAATCAATGTAACAGGAGTAATTGCAGGTATATATTATCTTAAGAGAAAATACCAAAAAGAAAATAGAAAACAAAAACATAAGAAAAAATATGGGATGACAAAACCCAAATTCATGTTAAATAAATTTAAAATCACCTTTAACCTAAAGTTGTAATGCTATACCTTTAGAGAAAGTTTCATATATTTCCTAAGTTTAGATCTTTGTGATTTAGATGTAACTACAATAAACTTATCATTGTAGGTATAAAACATGCGGCACGAGTGATGATACCAAAGGGCTATGGGTCCATTATATGTACATCAAGCATAAGTGGGCTATTTGGTGGGCTTGGGCCTCATCCATACACAATATCAAAGTCTACAATACCTGGGGTGGTGAAATCTGTGGCTAGTGAACTATGTGGAGCTGGGATTAGAGTCAATTGCATATCACCAACTGCAATTCCTACACCAATGTCATTGTATCAAATTGGAAAGTTTATTCCTGGTGTGACCTATGAACAGATAGGGGAAATTGTTAGTGGACTTAGTGCTCTCAAAGGTGCCAAATGTGAGGACATTGATGTTGCTAGAGCTGCATTGTACTTGGCATCAGATGATGCTAAGTTTATCTCAGGTCAGAATCTCATAGTTGATGGAGGGTTCACTTCCATTAAAAATTTCGCGTTTCCTTCTCCGGATCAAATCGGTTAACTAGGGTTTAAATTGCGGTTGCGGAAAATTATGAATAAATGTGATTCATGTAGTGATAATTCAATGTGATCATGAAGACCTCAGCAATCTTTGTATAATTGTATTATGGTTTGTTTTTAAATTTGTGGGCCATTCAATTTTTATTTATTTAGAAACTTAAGGAAACCTATTTTTTTTCCCTATCTTTGAACCAAAGACAACTACACTATACAAAAAGATGATTGAGATGGAAATGAATTTGATACAATCAGTGGTCACTATAGTCAATAATTCTCATAGTAATTCATAAAGATTGAATGGTTGAGATTTCAAATTGTTAATTTGTTGAAATCACAATTCACAATGTGAGTCATCTAACCTATATTTAATGGATTAGATCGGATCACTACAGTGATCAAATTTGTGTACCTCAATTTAGTTAGAGCTATATTTGTGTACCTATTTTGAGTTTCAATGCAGTCCTTATAAAGGACAACATATATGTGATCTGATCAAATTCTTGTGGTATATACCAACTAAGGGCAATGAGATAGGGATAAGAGTCCTTAACATATCTGCTCTAGGCAAAGGGATGGTTGACAAGATAAAAGGATGGAGCCTACATATATGATAATTATTTATTATGAATACTTCTGTTTTTCCTATTTATTATGAGAATGGGAACAGCCGTACAAGTACAAGTGGTGCCACCATGCAAAGGTTAACCTCCAAATTTTATTCACATCACGAGTTTTGCAACTCAAGTATTAATGAATTTACCCAACTAGTAGTAGTTTGAGTATGTAGCAAGAGGAGAATGCAAAATTTGCAACTTGCTTCCATACGAGATTCATATCTTACATTAACATAGTAGTTTGGCACTTCCGCTAGATGGACAATTTTTATTTATTTTTACAAAAATAAATGATATTCATTCATTTAAATTGATAGAGTACAACGATACAATACAAATTTAAAGTTATTAAAAATAAAAAAGATGAATCTGCGAACAAACTCACATTATCCATGTTAATAGCATAAAACGACAAAGTACACATGTCTACAAATATGACTATATCCAAGCCACCGAATGACTCATATTTTTGGATCTGCAGCGTTAACGAAGCAAAAATTATTGATTAAATCTGCACTTGATCAAAGCTAATATTTCATCATGAATCAAATAAACACCACACCGAGACGAGAAATAAAAAACACACCGCACAAAGGCGGAAAATCAAAATAAACGAAGTCGTGCTAGAAGATGAAATCACCAAAACAAACAAAAGAAAATTGAAAATATGTGAAAATCACTTATTTTGCTAAAAGAGAAATTAAAACAATTCGGAGGGGTGATTTTGGGTCAAAATTGACCATAAATCACCCCTCTTTGTTAGATCAAGAAGAAGAAAAGTTGAGACGACTAGAAATTAGCTAGATGGACAACTTGTATTTATAAAGTCCATATTTTAAAATTAAAATTTAATTGATTTTATTTAAGGTATACAATTTTAAGATGTTTCCCCCACCCCTAAAATTTAAGAAATTATATTTTCAATAAATAAAGACCAAAAACATTCAAAAAATTTAGCATACGGTACAGATAAGATACACCAACAAATTTTTTATACTAAAACTTATATATATGTAAAATACTTGAAGAAAATAAGCATTGATCACCCTTCATTATTATCTGCATGTAAAGTTTTCTTATAAACTATACTATATTTTCATTTGTTGGGATATCGAGAGAAGCATTCAACACAAATTTTATCCAATATTGATTAATTGAATCACATCTCTCTCGTTACCTTCATCCACAAGAAATATAACTTTAAATGGTTTATCGAGAACCAATAATACTAATGCATTTCTAAAATTGAATCATATACATCTCTATTTAATTTCTACAACACTGTCTCATTTTTTTCCCCTTCATCTTTTCTAGGATACGCATATGTGAAGTATCTTATAAGTATCCTTGTGTATCTATGGAGTATCCAATAAGTATCTGATAATATATATTTTTTAAATCAAAATAATTAATTCCGATACTTCGTAGGTACGTATCCGCGAGTATCCATAGAGTATTGGTATCCGATACGGATACGACTCCGTTTTGGTGTACTCGGGCTTCATAGATTATAGATTAGAAGAGATTAATGTCCCACAACATAGGGAACATGCAAAGACCAAATCCCAATTCACAACGGTTTTTTATATTTAGTATTTGACAATATCTTTAATTATGATAATATCAAATGGAGGGAAGCTATAGAGAAAGGAAAACACTCAAAAGAGTGAAAGGCCATATAGAAGGACTTCACTTTTTTTTATGAAGTCCTTTTTGTAATATAAGATTATGGAAAAGTTTATAACTTTTTGGAACTACTTGGTAAAATGTGTGTATTTTATACTCACTCTGTTAAATAATAACCGAGTCTTTTGTATATTTGGCACATATTGAAAACAAGTATATATATAAGTAAAATAGAGAGAAAAATGATTTTGGGATTTTTTTTTTTTACAAATTACTCACTTATTTTGAGAGGGAAAGAGTACCATATAAAGAAAATGCATAAATTTGGGCCAACTTTTTCTCTTTCTAATTTTACCATTTATTTAAAATATTTTATTTACTATTTTATCCTTTTTATAATATTATTCAAATTATTAATTAAAAACATAGTTAAATCCCATTAAAATTGGAACTAGCCCACTTTTTTTTTTGGTGGTGTCTGGGGTTCGAATCCCAGACCTTACATATATTATGCATTGTCCTTACCAATTGAGTCAAGCTCACGGGGACGAACTAGCCCACTAGAATAGGCACAATATTTATTTTTTTAAACATAATAGGTACAATATTTATAAATTATAACAAAACCTTTTTAATTTTTTTTAAGAACTTTGTTTTAATCTTATTTTCCAAAAATATTCAATTGTTATATCTTTCTAACTAAGATTAAGCAATACAATAGAAAATGGATAAAAACACCGTGCATAATTTACACATGTTAACGCGATAAAAACAGTGGAAAGACACATAAATATTCATCTTTCTTCCAGTGTATAAAAATAAAGCTTAAATGCATGTTTGATCCCTTATGTTTATTTTAGGTTTTAAGTTGGTCCCTTATGTTTTAAAAGTTTTAAGTTGGTTCAAAACGTTATTCACATTAAAATAAGTTAGTCTCTTCCGTCACTTGGCCGTTTAAAGATTCATGTTTACAATATGAGTGATGAAATTTAACTTATTTAAAAAACTAATTTTAAACCATTTTAATTTTTATTTATTTATTAAACTCAATATCATGTCACGTAAGAGATTAACTTATTTTAACGTGAGTAAGATTTTAGAGCAACTTAAAACCTTTAAAATTTAAGGGACTGATAATACTTTTAAAACTTAAGAGACCAACTTAAAACCTAAAATAAACAAGATTAAACATACAATTAAGCGTAAACAAAATGTGTGCGCTATGGTTTGGGATCCAGCATGCGTCTTCAGCATCAATTCAAAGACAACGGTAAAAACAGGGAACATGTATGCATAATGTAGAGGGTGAGCTGTGAAGACAATGGCCTCTATACATTGCTGGGCCATTCAATTGAAAATTAATGAACGTGGTCCCATAACTTCGTCTTGACTTAGGGATGGCACTTGTGTCTTAGCTAGGGATACGATCCTTAATCCTGCCCACCTTATTTTTTTGATCGAATAATCCGGTAATTAGAAATTTATTTCATTAAGATGAATAAGTAATAACGGAAAAATTTAAAGAAACGATATTTGAACAATAATTTTATGACGACTTTTGTGTCAACTCTATCTTTTATACTTATATTGTGGTTTTATTTTCTCTTTTTATTATTTTGTTTTTGTGCCAATATATATATTTTTTGTATATTTTAGTTGTCCTAAAAATTGTACTATAAAAGTGGTTGTTCAAATAACATTCCAATAAAATTTAAGTTCAAACCTGATTCATACATATTGTATTGAATTTTCCCACCAATTGAGTTAGCTCACATAGACACCTTTATACTCTTCTAATCACACTGGGAAGTTAGAAATATATAATCTATGCTATATATAAAGAAAATACACGATTTTAGACTGACTTTTTCACTTTCAATCATATCTTTAAACAAATTTGATTATAAAAATGTTATTTTGGTAGTGTCAGTAAAAAATATAAGATTTTATATTATATTTGTTATATAGTTGATATCATTGAAAAAAATAAGTATAGTTTGATATAATATAAAAATGCAAAATATCTACAATTTATACCTATAATTTTAATCAAAATCAAAATAATTTTAAACAAAATTTCATAAAAAAATATTGCCAGTTGTTTATACACATCAGCGTAATAGAACGCTAGATTTTTTTTTAGGGTTAAATATGTTTTTGGTCCCTATAAAATTGGGACCTTTTAAGTTTAGTCCTTACTTAATTTTAATAGTTTTTTTAGTCCTTAAAAAATATTCTGCACTCAGTATTAGTCCACCCTCAATTCAATTTTGTTTAATTTATGCTTAAACTTTTGAGTTTTTAAACAATTTTTTGCAAACGTGTTAAGAACATTTCTAAAAGCTCCTTTGCAAAAAATTGTCGCAAAATTTGATTTATACGTCCAGATTTTGTTAATTTTCTTTAACTTTTGCCGTTTTAAAAAATTCACATTTAATTCGTTTCATGTTAAAAAAATCTAAATTTTGGTAAATGAACCTTTCATAGTGTTCTAAACTTGTCTTAAAAAAATCGTTAAAAATTTAAGAGTTTAAGGATAATTAAACAAACTCTGTTGTAACAAGGACTAAAATTAGAAGTAATTTTTTTGCAAGGACTAAAAAACCTATTAAAATTAAGTAAGGACTAAACTTAGAAGTTTCCAATTTTATAGGGGCCAAAAACATATTTAATTTTTTTTTAACATTTTTAGTTCATATTCTTATAAATGTTTTTTTGACAATTTTTTTAAAACTATATATTTAAATATTTTTGTTTTGGTCCTCTCAATTTTTTGTTTTTCGTTTTGTTAGACACTGAATCATTCAAGAATCTCATAAAAGTGACACATGACCAATGACTCATGGCTTCTTCCTAAAAAAAAATAAAACTAATGACTTTATTTTATGGCTTCTATATATTGCTGGGCCATACAGTTTTAAACTAAAATTTTAAAATGAGTTATGCATTTATATTTTCACATGAAAATATTTTATTTTATATAATTATTTAATTATGTGTTCTTTTTTTGCTTGACAATAATAGTACTTTGAAGATCGTGTTTAATAGCGTCTAAAACTATAGTTTTTTTCTTTTTAATATACCAATTTTTTTTAAATAAAAAAACCAAATTTTGCTTTTAGTCCCTCAATTTTTTTAGTCCTTACAAATGATAAATTTTTTAATTTTTGTGTTTGATGTTTTGTTTTAGTCCTTACAAAATTCATCGATAATTAAATTGATTCCTGTATATCAAAATAAAATATTCTATATATTATATGAACCAATTTTAATATGAATAAATTTTACAAAGACTAAAGTAAATGACAAGGATCAAAAGTATAAAATGATATATTTAAAGGGATATTATTTTATAAAGACTAAAAACAAAAAATATATACTTGCAGAGATCAAACACATTTAATTCATTAACTTTTCACTTTTAATTTCTTATTGAGTTTCATTTCATAGACACTGAATTGTAACATTTGTATAATTGTATTTGTTTTTATATTTTGTTGATTGTGTTGAGATGGAAAATCCTAAGATAGTGGCAAAACCCAATGCAAATTGCTTGTTCTCATTTCAAACATAGTCTTTCACCTATAAATTTTCAATGCATTTGAAGTTTGATGAAGCTACTTGATTAGTTTGTAGAGATAAAGGAGGGACAAGTGGAAGGAAGGTATAGAACAAGCGTTGAACAAGCTAGAGGGAATTGAAAAGTAGTGTCGAGAGTTCCAAGTTTGATTAAAGATCAGTGTCATAAAAGTTGGGGAAAAGGGGTCACGAGAAGCTTGGGTTTGTTTTGGAAAATTTATTCCAAAAGACTTGGCAATGAATCTTGCATGGTTCAAATGACAACTTGGGGAGTTCATTTGTTGGGGCAATAGTTGCACTCACTTCAAGTTGAACATAAATATATGATGATGTGTGTGTTTGTGGAATAGTATACGACCTCATGTTTAAATTTGAACGTATTATTTTATCTAGGATGTTGTTAGAAATGTTTTTCTTTTACCAACTGGTCAGGGCCCGTTTGGATTAGCTTATTTTAGAGCTTATATAAAACAGCTTATGCAAATAAATAAGTTTGTATGTATTATTTATAAGTTTTCAAGGTAGTTTATGAAAAAACAGTTTACGAGGATACAATTTTCGTTACTGAAAGCTTATAAATTAAAATAAAACCTTATTTATTTACATAAGCTATTTTTCATAAGCTCAAAATAAGCTCAAACCAAACGGGAGTCTAATAAAAAGAGATTAGACTCTACACCTACTCTCTTGTAAGCCATCACTTAAAACTTTAATTTCTTCTCCTCTATCTTCTTTATCCATTAAAGAGGGGTGGTTTAATGTCAATTTTTGATGCCAAATCACCCTTCTTAATCGTTTTTATTACCTTTTATTTAAATAAGTGATTTTCACATCTATTTGATTTTTTCTTTTGTGATTTCGTTGTCTTAGTGCAACGTTGTTTTGTTCGTCGTCTTTGTGCGGCATTGTTTGTCTTTCCCGTCTTGTTTAGTTGTTTGTTTGGTTCAGGTTGTCAGATTAGTTTTGATCAAGTCCAATCAATGACTTTAATGTCGTCAACGTTGCAAATTAGAAGACTTGATTATTCCAAAGACTTGAATATTCATATTTGAAGGCTTATGTACGTTGCTGTTTTATGTTATTCACGTGGATGTTGTGAGTTTGTTCATAGATTTATCCTTTTTGTTTTAAGCAAATTTGCATTGTATCAATTTATTCTATCAATTTGAATGAATAAACATCGTTTATTTTTCATAAAAAAAGATTAGACTCTAGTAACAAAAAAAAAAAAGATACTAGACTCTTACATCTTTTTTTTGACAAGCTAATCTTTGATTTTCAGTTAAGTAAGTTGCACACATTTAGTGTCCGAGACACATTAAATACGAACCTTTAATATAAGAAAACTATACCAAATACGAACAATTGAAGACCCAATAGTAAACCTAAAACTTCTCCAACATACACATCAGTGTGCCACTCCGTCTTAACTAACACAAAGCTGCCATCATCACCCCATCATCACCCCTTATACAAATTTCTAATCCAATCTTATTCTCATGATTAGGGAAAGATGCCGCAATGTTGCCATCCATTTTACTGGATCGAACACGGTTGGTCGAACACCGTTGGTGTTCATATCAATATATATATATATTTTTTTTGTTTAATGTTCATATCAATTCTTTATTTTTGAAATATTGTTTTTTTGTAGAGATTATTTTGAAATATTGTTAAAACTGAAAACTAATGATCATATATGCCGGCGCGGGTACATTTTGTGGCGCGTCGCTTTCTGGTCCCAACTAAATTCATCCTAATAATCTCTGTATTATAGTATGTCTATCCTTCCTAATGGATGAATGAAATATGATACTACTATTATATAGTTACATGCATGTCAGAGGTCATTCAAAAATCGAAAAGTAAACTAGTAATCAAAAGAAATTATAAGGAGGTGTAAAAACCTGTGATTTCATTAAAAACTGGCTGCTAGGTGCCACCTAACCAAATCTTTTAAAACCTTCAATTTCTTATCAACAACAGTTACCAGATAATTGACTCGTGGAAAACTACAATACAACTTGTCCAATAATTTTATTGTCTTTGATTTGATTTTTTTTAAGAGGCAAATCAATTATATTAAAGATAATCTAATAAATAAGCATAAGACATGTTTTTTGGTAAATAAAAAGCACCATAGTGGCTAGGACCACTAAAAACAATAATAACATTCAGCATCTATAATAATACATAATGCCCAAATTAAAGACATATATCTTGAGTTCACTGAAGTCCACTTTATTTCTCCTACCTTTGCTGTTACACTTGCAGCCTCAGGATCCTCCAATACCTTCCAAACACATCTCCCTTCAAATTGCTACCCCTTTGCTTCATGTGTTTGATTTTGATTAGAGTTCTTCACATTTGGATTTTCCTAGTTAGTACACTTCAATTCGTAAGATGTACCGTAGAAGTTCAATTTTTTCACAATTTAACTAAAAGAAAGTACAAAAAAGGGATATTCCACTTGAGGTTTGTCTAAATGACAAACCTATTCTCTGAACAACACACACCCCTCTCTATTTTGTAAAATAGATGTGTGTCACTTAAATAAAAATTATGCTATTAAGTGTAAACTCTCTCAACAAATAAAAGCAGTGTGGTGTTAATTAATTTAAAGAATGTGCTATAAAAGTACCCTGAGAGAGATGAGTCCAATGTCGTCCCATATGAAATATCTAAAACATAATGAACGTGTTAACTAATTTTATTGCCTTTAATAGTAAATCATTGATGATTTGGTCCTTGGATTTGTTAAGGTAGATTTATTCTGGAGTGATCATTAAACATCTTTTATTCTCTCTATCTCTATCCATCCTTTACATATCAATATATCATATCTATCACTTATTTCTCTTTTATCTTATGAAAATCATACATTTAATACGATACAAATATGATACGACACCAATACGACGATACATAAAATGACCTATTAGCTAATTTTATAGAATTGTTATAAGTGGTGAATGTAATCTTTACCAAATAAGAATATGAAAAAAAGTAGTTTTTAGAGTAACTTAGTCTTATTAGTTAGTTTTCTAGAATTGTTATAAGTGGAGAATGTAATCCCAACCAGATATGAATAGGAAGAAAGTAGTTTTTAGAGTAACTTAGTTTTAACCTCTATCCTTTTTATATCTTAACAATTTGCATGTATCTATCATTTTTATGCATTTTTTTAGTCTCGTAGCTCAAACCCAAAATATTTAACATTCTACTAGAGTATTTAATGAATGTCTTCGTGAGCTTAACTCAGTCGGTAGGACAATGTACAATATATGTAAAGTCCGGGGTTCAAACCCCGACCACCACCAAAAAAAGAGTATTTAGTGAACACGCAATAGAAGACTTGAAACATGTCTTTTAAGCATATTGTTGAGTCTCACTTAACTTTGACTCAATCTAAAATCTTCATGACTCACATTTAATCACCGATCTTGAGAATGAATCAACTTTTCTTTGCTCAAATGTCTTTGTCTTAGATTAACCTTCCATCGACTGGGGTGCTTCTCCAACTAAATCTTAACCGCCTTATCTGTCTTTGTCGACAAACATGATAATTTTTTTAAATTGTGTCAATCAACTAATTTGATAATTTTGTATCAAAAATAACATTTTTTTTATTTAAAATTGCCTTAATTTCTTTACTAGATCACTTTTTACCCTAATTCTTCCACCTTCAACCCTTCAAAAAGCTCTTTTTTTTGTGTGTGTGTGAACCTTATGGTTCATAGAGAAAAGAGATCCTAGTGATTTAGAGTTTGATCGAAAGATAATTAAGTCTGACCTATACAAATTCTTTCAAATAATTCATTTTTTTTTTTAAGGAAATTCATTATTTGATATGATTCATTAGAGAAATGATATTTGAACAAACTATATTGTGACAACTTTTTGATATATAGCACTTGTGTGACATTGTGGTTGATGACATTGGCCAACCACAATGTCACAATTGTACAAAAAAACAAAAAAAAAAACTTGTGAAAGAGAGAGAGAAGAAGACCACTTGTGATATTGTGGTTGATCAATGTCACCTAAGTGCTATCCTTTTAGACAACTTTCCCTTTCATACTCATATGATGTACTTATCTCCTCTCTTCATTTTTCTTCCTCGATTGTTTTTGACCAATAATAAGAGAGAAAAGCAATGTTGTCATAAAAGTTGTCATCAAATAGTCGTTCAAACATCATTACCCAATTCATTAACCACCTGAGTCTAATTAACTAGTTAATTAAAGAGAAACGTTAGCGAGTGCACTATGATACTTTGAAGCATCCAAAATGATAAGATTTTATGAAAGTTTGTGCATTTATTGCATCAGAAATTAAAGTGTTTAATATTTGTAAAGAATAATTTTTTGATTAGAAATATTGAAAAAGTAGTCGAAAACATTCTTGTTTATAAAGCTCTCTCCAAAGACGTTTTTAATTAGTTTGAATGAGAGGAGTTGTATAAATTGCTCAAGGTAATTTAGCAAGAAAGAGAAGAGAAGAGTAGCAGCAAGGTGCACATGCAGATTGCAGAGAGACACTACACTTGGATAAACCTCACTCACTCAACCAGCCATTCCCTCTTCATTCACTCACACACAAGATAAACAACACAAACACAACGTTCCCTTTTTCTCTCCATCATCATCATCTTCTTCTAACAACAAAACAAAACAAAACAAAAACCTCTTCAGTTTCACTTTTCTCTTTTTTGTCTCTCTGTCATGGAGAGATACACGCTACCCTTACCACCTCAACAAGTTCACAACACTCTCACTATACCTTGGACTGAACCACAACAACAAGAATCTCCTTCTTCATGGTCCACACCTAACTCCGAACCTAAACACAACGAACAAGACATTGCAATAGCTATTGCCATGGCTGGTTCTTCTCTCCCTTTCTTCAAACCCGAACCTGATAACAACAACAACAACTTCTACAACAACAACAACAACGTTGTTAATGTTAATAATGTTATTCCCTTGCCGGATAATTTTCTCATGCACCAAAACACAAACACCATAGATTCAATTTCAAATCCACACTCTTTCTTCCACAACAATAGCAACTACTTCTTCAACAACAATAATACCAATAACCCATTTGAAATGGGGTTTGAAAATGGATTCTTTATGGGAAATAACAACACTTCAACTTCCCCTGTTTTCATGGGTGGGTCCCTTTCAGCTTCTGAGTTTCCTCCGAGTCTTGAACTCGATGCTGCTCCAGTACCACCTTTCAGTGCTTCGTTTTCTATGCCTCTTGAGCTAGCTCAACCTCAACAACAACAACATCAACAACAACCCACGACGCTGTTTCAGAAGCGTCGTGGGGCGTTGGAGATTCCAAGGTTGGAGACTGTTGGGAACAAGAAGAAGAGGAAGGTGGAGAAGAGTTGGGAAGAAGAAGGAAGCGGTGGTGGTGGTGGTGATGATGTTGATGATTTTTCTGAGTTGAATTATGATTCTGATGAGAATGGGAATGATTTGAATAATTCCAATGGGACTGTTGTTACTGGTGGAGATCAAAAGGGGAAGAAGAAGAAGGGGCTTCCGGCGAAGAATTTGATGGCTGAGAGGCGCCGGAGGAAGAAACTCAATGATAGGTTGTACATGCTTAGGTCTGTTGTGCCTAAGATTAGCAAGGTATGGAAGCAATTTATTTACAAACTATTGTGAAATTGGATCCTTTTAGAAAAAAATGTTTGAATCATATTTATATTAACTTCTATTAAGGTTTTAAATTGCGGTCGCAGTAATGGATTGTGATTTTTGATGTTGCAAAAATTGTTGTCAAATGTGTCTGATGTAGCCATAATCGCGGTCACATAAAAATAAAAATCTTATCTTGATGTCTTAGACAGAATTCCGGTCTCCTATAATTAGAAATGTCTCCTCTAATCAGAAATGCCATTGAATAAATAGTAAAATTAGTTTTTTTTTTCTTTCAAAAAACATAACATTTTTGTGGTAGTCCTTGATTTGAATAATAGAAATCATGAAGGGAATTTTATTTATCAAACTAGTTTTTTGAACATGTATTTTGTTGGTCTAATTAGTCCTTGAAATGCTTGTGTGAAGAATTATTTGATTTGATTAACAAAATACACATTGGAGGTTTTTGTTAGTAATCTCAATTACTCAAGAACTAATTTAACTGGTCTTAAAAATTTTGGTGACTAATTTGACTATTTACTTGATGCCATCTTGTTGCTTTTGTTTGGGGAATCTAGTCTTTGGGAATCTTGTTGCTTATGTTAATGGTAGCGTTGCATTTCCTTTATGTGGTAATTAAAAACTTAGGAAGTAAAACATGCTAATTTTGGGTATTTTCATTTGTTCATAGATGGACAGGGCTTCAATACTCGGAGATGCAGTTGACTACTTGAAGGAGCTGCTGCAGCGGATTAATAATCTTCACAACGAACTGGAATCAACTCCACCTGGCTCATTGCTGCAACCATCTGCAAGTGCAAGCTTTCACCCGTTGACACCAACTCCGCCGACCCTTCCCTGTCGAGTCAAGGAGGATCTATATCCTGGTGACTTGCTAAGCCCCAAAAACCAATCTCCCAAGGTAATTTTTGTTTCCCATTACACAAATTTGTTGTAAGATATGTCAGATTGCGGACAATGTAACTTATTGTCACGAGTCATAACTACTTTCATGTTGACGAGTAACATGGCAAACTAGTGCACATGGATGCAAATCATTTGCATGGTAATTGAGGAAATTGTTTAAACTTTTGAGTTTATGAAATTTACAGGTGGAAGTTAGGGTAAGGGAAGGGAGAGCCGTCAACATTCATATGTTTTGTACTCGCAGACCAGGACTTTTGTTATCTACCATGAGGGCTTTGGATAACCTTGGATTAGATGTTCAGCAGGCTGTTATCAGTTGTTTCAATGGCTTTGCATTAGATGTGTTCAGAGCCGAGGTATTAGTTCTTTCTCTGGTTCCAAGCTTCACTCAAATATATCCATCATAAACCTTTCTTACATTTTACTATGATGCTTGCAATTGATGTTTATTTGCCTTTTTAGGTTGTTTTTTTGTGAAGCATTTTGAGTTCCACTGACTATTAAATTTCTACCATTTGAAGTTCTGGTGTTGATTTAGTCTTTTTTGTTTCTTAGCAGCAATGCAGAGAAGGCCAGGATGTACTCCCCGAGCAAATTAAAGCAGTGCTGTTGGATTCAGCGGGCTACAATGGTTTGAACTGAATGAAGTTCCTGATAAAATGCTACCCTTATAGAGGTACTAACCGTAGCTGCTGTAGCTTGCTGTTTGTAGATGCATTGCTTCTTGTTCCTGTTAGTAAAGGTCTGTGTCTCCAGGTCAAGATCAGATAGAATAGCTTAATCTGTAGGGTGGAGGAGATAGGTCTTATACTTTTCTCAATTGTGCTTATGACAAAAGCAAACTTGTGTTGTTGAATTTATGATCAAGTGGTGGAATGAATTGTTTTATTTATTTTTTTCTTATCCATTTTTCTATTAAGTTTTTTGCTTGTTGAATTTTTTATTGTGATGCACCTTGGCAGAGTCCTGAAACCAGAGAATATCCTCTTTGCCTCCAAACCCGAGGAAAACCTTTTCACTTTCTTTTTAGTTGGAAAAAAATCTTGGCACTTTTAAAATTAAAATACCTCTATCAATATGGTGTAACTCTAGCTGTAAATATTTGGGTTTCCTAAACATGTGACGAGGTATTTAATCTCTAATCGATATGTATGGAAAAAAAAATAGGTGAAAAAAACCTCGTATTTTAGAAAACGGATTATGCTACTTTAACGTGAACATTTTAATTTTAATTTATAAAATTTATAAAATAAAGGGATCTTAGTTGATGATAAGAAAATCAACAATTTGATATTATGTCTACACACATAACAAAACATAAAAGAATTAAAATAAGATTTTTCCCTCAATGTCTACACTAAAATACCTCATCAACATGGTGTGAAAGGAATGGTAGATTTTGGATCATAAGTATGTGATCATTTTAATCTCTTGGTGTATTTGTTAGCATTTTTCAAACTTAAATGAATAAAAATCCTGAAAACAACACTGGTAAACAACAGCATTCTTTGCTGCTGCAACCTTTAAGGATCAGTAATTTCGTTACTTTAGGTCAAAATCATTGAAGTATCTAGTAGAAGTGACGTGAGGACTCTGAAGTCTCATTACACGATCTTTCCAAATCATTCATGATACATCCATTTCATCACTTATGTCAAACCATTCGTTACTATTCACACACTCACAACACAAGTAACTTCATAGAAAATGCATAACTTATAAAGATTTGCTGGATCTCATCATAACTAGTACCTTCAATTAGTGTGTACAAATTGTTCCTCCTAATTGAGCAAAACATACATAAGTGGCACAACACTATCAATAGTATCAAGGTTTCAAATGGCAGCTTATGATCATTGAAATTGTGAATAATTGTATTGAATTATTGCTGAGACTTAAACACTGTTGATGTCTAGATCCAAATTGCAGACACAAACCTTTTTTGAAACACTTGTTAATTAGTACTATGCTATAAACACTCCTCAGCTGTCTTCAGGAGGAGCATGGTCATATATATTACACAATTTTGTCTCATGGTTGGTAACGACAAGCTAGTAACAATGTACACTTACCACAATTCATACTAGTACAGTACACCACAATGGTGTCAAAATAAATTGTTTGGACAGCGATAACCACTCAACTCACGTCGGCAATGATTTGTCAATGTCATTGGTTGAAAGCTTTAACATATAAAATATAGTGAATCTTGGATAAAATAAGTTTTTTTTTTATTATTATTTTTTTTATCTAGAAACAATTAACATGATGCTTTAAGCCTATCGAGACTAAAATTGTGATTAATTTGCAAAATAGTAAATAATGAACAAAACAGTATACAATAGTACATGATAGTACTTTCGACAAAAAATTGTCTTAGCGAGAGACAAAAATTGCTATTTTTGTCTAACCTCTTGCTACTTATTTTTGTCTCATTCTTGCAACTTGTTTTTGTCAAGTCCCATAATCTATTTCTAAATCAAATGAAATACAAAAAATGTTGTGTCCAATCTGATGTTTTTAAACAAATCAAACGCCCCCTGAAGAGGAAAACCAAAAATTATTATGCGTACAAATTCCTTTAATATTTTTTTCTAGTTAAACTAGTTTTTTGAATATGTATTTTGTTGGTCTAATTAGTCCTTGAAATGCTTGTGTGAAGACTAATTTGATTTGATTAACGAAATACACATTGGAGGCTTTTGTTAGTAATTTCAGTTACTTAAGAACTAATTTAGCTGAGCTTAAAATTTTGCTGGGCCTGATAAAATGCAACCTTTATAGAGGTACTAACTGTAGCTTGCTGTTTGTAGATGCATTGCTTCTTGTTCCTGTTAGTAAAAGCCTGTGTCTCCAGGCCAAGATCAACTCGATTAGCTTAATCTTTGGGTTGAGGAGATAGGTCTTACATTTTTCTCAATTGTGCTTATGACAAAAGCAAATTGTGTTGTGAAATTTATGATTAAGTGGTGCAATGAATTGGTTAAATATTTTCTTGTCCATTTCTGAAGGGTTTGATCTCTCACCAATGTGCATGAAAAAATATTTGTTGAAAATTAGTCTACACACTTGCACACAAAGACACCTTAGTAGTGAAAATACACGGTGTTTAAAAAGTGGATTAGAGTCTAATCATTAGACTACTTCAAAGCAAACATTTTAATTTAGAGAATAAAGTAAGGGATTTGAGTATTATTTTTTTTTTGAACAAAAGATCCTTGCAAAGAAAGAAGGGTTTATATAATAATGATAAATGCTAACATGTGTTCTAAACACATATGTCTATATTAAGGAATTCAATATAGAATATTCATCTTAAAAATCGTGTATTTAATTTTTTAAAAGTTAAAATATTATTTCAATGCAAAACTTCCATTTTTGTTTTCTTTAACATGTGTTCTTAGGACCTTATAATTATTTTGTTAAACACAGTTTATCAAAATCATTGAAATATATCTAGGAGAAATGCATATAATATCAAGCTTTTGGTGCTAAAAGAATTGTCAGATCTTATCATTAGTTCTTTTCATGAATAAAAATATATTGTTACTCCAAACTGAGAAAATATACATAGGTGGTACAACACTATCATTACTATCAAGGTTTCAACTTCAAAAGGCAGTTTGTGATCATTGAAATCGTGGAGTATTGCAATGATGCTAAAGCATAAAAAAATCTTGTTTGTCTAGATCTAAATTGCAGCCACAGTCCTTTTTTGAAACACTTGTCAGTACTAAGGCGATGCTTCGAAAAGATGAACCTACACAAAAAATCTTTACGCTCAAATAATGGCACGCACAATTCCACAATACTGTAGCTTATATATCTAATCCTCCCGTTAACCCTTTTTGTTTCAGTTACATCAATAAAAATATGAGATGAAGACCTTTACTAAACAAAAATATTGCAAATTGTAATAACACATCAATCAGACCATCTTTCCTTCGAACTCCTTAAATTTTAAATTTTTAAAAATTTCTGCTACATACAGTCCTCGACTGGCATTTGGAGCATGGCCATGCAGATTACACAATTTTGCCTCATTCATGGACATAACTGCTTTCATGATATATGTTGTTTTTGTATTTTAAAATCAGAACTACTACCAAAGGAATTACCGGGGTGAGTCACGACCATGTCGCTTTCTTTAAGACGTCTCGCGGCACTACCCAAGTTTGTGCAAGGTAGACTAACAACCACGCCGTCTCTAGGATAAAACGGCCCAGATCACTGTTACGATTACACACTGCACATTATATAATCGCTCGAGATATACACCTCTAGTATGGTTTAATCGTTCGATTAAGACCACTCAAATACGGTACGTAGCCGCTCTATTCGAAACCGAAAGGGACAGAAAGGAGTAGAAGGAGAAGAATGACTCGTCAACACAAGTCGAAGGGAGAAGCACAGGAAGTATGAACTGTGAATTTCGGTGTAAAGAATGAGTGGGGCGAGCTCTCCATTTATAGGGAGAGTTAGTAACAAAAAAACGAGAGACTTGGGATTAAGTCGGCTTAATCCTTAAGTAACCGCATTTTGTTTCTTAATTGGATATATCCAGAAAATTCTGGACACGTTTTGGGTTTCAGATTGGTACGCGTAGCGCTTTCAGATAATGACTAAATTAATTAATTTAACATTTTCAAGTGACAAAAAAATATACATCATTTTGACCCAAACCTAGGCCCGGACGGACGGCGGTGTCGTCGCGCATGATATATATGTTTTGGTAAGCGCTCACCCGTATATACATCATTTTGACCCAAACCCAGGCCCAGACAGACGGCGGTGTTGTCGCGCATGATATATATGTTTTGGTAAGCGCTCACCCGTTTACAAAAATGGGTACCCCAAGGGCACACCCTTGGAGGTCACTCTACCCTTATATAAACACTTACTAGTTGGTGTGGCTCACCAATGTGGGACATTTTTAAGTCACACACATACACTAGTTCTTACATTGTGTTTTTTCCTTATCCAATTTTTCACTAGATTCAACTAGTGTTCCAACAATATAGTAAAACACGGTTCCGGATCGTCTCCCTCAACCGGAGAATCCAGTCAAATCTGTGCTACTTGTTTCCCACTAAGGAATGTACATAGGACCCTCCGGTGAGAAGTGATTGAGCTGTGATGATTTACACTGCACTCTCTCAAGTGAAAATTTCATAGGAGGGGATCCGTTTCCAGTAATACACAGGTAAGGACAATCATGTAGCAATTATTAATGTAGATTTTCTTATGGTGTGTTTGGATCTAGAAACCACGACAACTGCAAAACTGCGTTCTAATGTCATATTTTTCGGTGAATTCCAGAAGCTAGGAATCCCGACTTCTACTAGACGCTTGTCTATTAATGTTTTGACGCGGAAATAGACATTCTTCACTGTATCACAATTCATGCTATCAAAATGGTGTGACGATATATTAGCCACACACCAGAATATGATTAGTCACTAGCTGAAAATTTTAAAATATACATAAAACCAGTGCTCTTGAATTAAAAAAATAATTTATTATCTAAAAACACATAACTAACCATTCAAATTATAAACACATGCTTGAATTGTTCCACAAATAAATTGAGTTTGAGTTCTCATAAACAATTCATTTTTAGTGGATCTCATTAACCACTAATTTCATACATATAAAGTTGTCAATTCGTCGCGTCGCGTCGCTAAGTATCAAGATGTTTAATAAAAAAAGGGTCATGCTAACCCTCGCCTCAGAGACATCAATTAAGAAGAGTGCTTGTACATAGACAAACATAGGTGACATACACCCCTTAAACCCCCACACATAAATGCAACATGTGGCAGTGTGGGTCCAAAATAACTACATATCATTTGTTACACATTACCAAAATAGGAACTTCTACTGTACACTCGTAAATTGAGGTGTACCGGTACTCTTGCTTCCTAAATCTATAAACTAACGATCAATTTTATGAAATAAATAGTTATTTGTCGGCATTTATATTTTAGAAAATATGATTTCATAAGAAAAACACATTATTCATTGTTTATAAGAATCATAATAATTTTTTTACATATTATCGTATAAAATAATCAAAGTTCTCTATTATGAGTGATAAAAATTCAAAAAAAATTAATTTTATTTCGTTTACGCTTTTGATGAATAAGATTTAATCATTATAATTATAAATGATAAAAAATAATATTTTTCTTCAAAAAGCAACTCAGTTACCATTAAAATTAAAAGTTTGGTGTACCGGTACACTCAAATATATTGGGTATACAGTAGAATTTGCCTACCAAAATACCCTCCCACATAGGGGTGTCTACAAGAGTGGGGTCAGAATCCTCTCCATTTGTTCCATTTAGAGAGATAAAGACACATAAAAAATAAAAAATAATTAATGATGGTGGGACCCACCACTTATTTTTTGTGTCTATCTCTCTCCAAATTGCAACAAACAGATAAATTTATAAATTGAGAGGATCTTGACCCACAAGAGTGGTATGAAAAAATGTTTCTATCTATATTTTCCCATTAAGAAAGTCAAAACAATAAAGTTTTAAAGATAAAAATAACACTTTTTAGAATTTCGAGGAGTTGACTGAACAACTTTCAATGCAATACTACTCCCTACGTCCTGTAATAGATGACTCATTTGAAAATGTGCAATTTTGACCTAACTTATTTTGATCATATTTTTCTACTAATATACAAAGATAGATAATATCATATAAGATGTCGTTAGATTCGTCTCGATAAGTATTTTCAATATATCAAATTTTCATAACTTTTTTTAACATATTATTCAAGATATTTAAGCTCAAAATTATGCAGTGACATGTGTAATAGAGTCAACTGTGTCATGTATTATGCGACAGAGGGAGTACTATATTTACTTCCCTAACCAATGTCTAAGGGACATCAATTAACATTTTCCATAAAAAATAATTATTTTCAATTAGATAAAATCTTAAATAAATTTTATTGAAAATCATCTAAAATTATTGCAATCTACAAGACATTGTATTTTTTTATAATTTTCTTCTGTCCTGAAATAATTATTGTATTATTTTTTATTTAAAAAAAGACAATTATTGTATTTAATAATGTGCTGTCATTTAACGACACACAATTGTCGTTTAAAAAGTGGGAGTTGAATAAAGAAAAAAAGTACAGCCGCCGCCTAGGGAAGTAGCAGAGTACTTTTAGCTGCCATTACAGTCGGTTACCAACAATTTTAAGGTACTTTGTCTTCCTTAATCACTCCAATTTTGTCAAATCTTACGTTACTACATTTTTTAACCTTGTTGTTTTTTTCAGTTCCAATTATTTACCAAAACAAGTAATCCTCATTTCGAACAATCATGGCAACACAAGTGGGTTACGTTAAAAGCGTATTCCCAGTAGCAACTACGCGCAAAATCTCACATTCTGAATCATTTTTCTTGCCGTGTCGAATCGGGTACACAACTCGTGTTGCTCACGTCCCCCTTGTGAAGAAAGTGTCGAGTGATGCAGTTAGAATCAGTTGTTGCAGCAACAATGCAAGGGAAAGTGATTTTGGGGCTGAGAAGGTAGAGGAAACTGAAAAGAGTTACAGTGTTGTTATGAAATTTGGTGGGTCTTCTGTTGCCAATGCTGTGAGGATGAAAGAGATTGCTAATCTGATATTGAGTTTTCCTGAAGAGAGGCCTATCATTGTTCTTTCTGCTATGGGAAAAACTACTAACAGACTATTACTGGTATTTCTTTTCTATTTGTTGTCTGTTTTATATTTTTAAGGCTTAATTAATTGATTTTTTTTAGTTTCAGGGTCGGTTTAGATATATAAACAACTTAATTAAGAGCTTATATATAAGCTATTGCTATAATAAAAAATGTATATACACCAATTTTAGTTTTAGGGTCTAGTTTGATAAACAACTTAATTCGGCGCGGATGAACACTTACTATATAGAAGCTATTTCTATAGTACAAAAGCGAATATGATCAATCAAAATGTTTTCATATAAACCGTCATGGAGAGCTTATAGGTATTAGCTGAAAACAACCTATGGACATGTCATAAGCTGCTTTCTTACGCTCTCCCAAACACCATGTCAAATGCTTATGCTAGTACATAAGCTTAGATAAGATATTCAAGTCAATCCAAACACTGACTTAGTGCGTGTAAAAAATTATCGGATTCAATCCTGAAACATAGGAAAAGTTGTTTTTGTTTCTAGTTATGTTATACCTTGAAATTCAAGAGAAATTAATTTTGTTCTAGTTGATTTGCTTTTAATCATTGTAATGTACTAATGTTTGTCATTATAAGAATAATCTCTTTTTGGTATGTGAACCATGCTGATTTAATTCCCTGAAATAAGGGTTATTTCCAACATAGACAAATATCACGGGACTAAAACCAAAACAATAAGGACCAAAAGCATATATCCTATGATTTAGGGGTTTAAGGCTGACTAAAATTTGTAGGTGCTAAGTCGGAAAGTTGTATCTTACATGAACTAAAAAGTTATTTAAGCCTATTTTTTTACATTAATTTGCAATTTGCAATCACGGTTTCATGTGATTGCTGCAGCCATTGCAACTGATATGTTGTGGCTCTGCAATTCAAAACCCTCAGCAAGAGTCATGGTTTTGTCTTGTCAGGCTGGAGAAAAAGCTGTAAGCTGCGGAGTTACTAATGCCGATAGTATCGATGAGCTCAGTGATATAAAAGACTTGCATCTCAGGTCTCGAAATGGATTATCCTTTTCGTCGTTCCAAGTGCAGTGAAAACCCTTTCATTGAATAAACAAAGGAGATTCACCTTTTTAATTAACTTATGTGCTCTCTCTTTGTTGCTTTGTATTCAGGACAGTGGAGGAACTTGGAGTTGACAGAGATATTATTTCAAGTGAGCTATGTTCTTTCACACTATGGCATTGTTTTTACACTGAACTAATTGTGTTCCGTAACTGGAAAGTTATATTTATGCATTTGTGTGTTGCTCCGTTATGCTTATGGGTGTTGATCTTCTGTTTGAATGAATATATCAGTTTATTCATAATGCATACTCCCATGCTAGTTACAGCTTGTTTTACTTTTATGTTTAGTTCCAATTTAAGAATTATCATATGAATATTCATACTTTATTGTGTATCCTGTAGAAGTTTGCTAAACTGAAGAGCTTACTTTAATATGGTTGCTTGATCTTGAATGTGCAATTATGATGATATGCTGGTAGTATGCAAGACCAGTCTTTTTGGTCTTGAGATTGGCAATATTTTATGTAACAAAGCATTTAAATTTTGTATGCATTGGGTTAAATGATGAAACTGGTCCTTTAATGGGTGAGAAGATGTTGGATTTTGTAATGGGCAGAAATGAGATACCATAGTTTGAGCTTGTTATATCATGCTAACTCTACATATGCATTCTTTCTTCTCAATATGCATGTTCAGTTAATTTCCATTTGTTTGTACTCATATTTGTGTATGTTATGTCTTGGTGTTGGGTGTTGCCATGTTATCAGAACATCTAGAAGAATTGGAGCAACTTCTGAAGGGGATTGCTATGATGAAAGAACTGACTCCACGGACTCAAGATTACTTGGTTTCATTTGGAGAGTGCATGTCCACTAGGATCTTTGCTGCATATCTTAATAAAATAGGTGTTAAGGCTCGTCAAGTATGTTTCTCTTGTTTGCATCTATATTCTATAATACATATTGCAGCTAAAAGATTTGGTTTTTTAATTTCTGAAGAGGATGTTCTAACTCTGGATCCTGATCATATAATTTGTTTCTAAATGCTAATTTAATGATCTGGCAGTATGATGCATTCGAGATTGGTTTTATAACAACTGATGACTTCACAAATGCGGACATTTTGGAGGCAACATATCCAGCTGTTGCAAAGAGGTTACATAGTGATTGGGTTTCTGATCCTGCAATTCCAATTGTTACAGGCTTCCTTGGAAAGGTCTTTGTATTGGCTTACATTTTTTATGATTATTCTTCCCCCTGCCCTGCTCTTTCTGATTTTTTGGGTTTTTACATTGCTAAAATAAGAAATTCACAAATACAAGTGTAATATATTGAACTTCTTGCAGGCTCGGAAATCATGTGTAAGGACAACATTGGGTAGAGGGGGTAGCGATTTGACAGCTACAACAATTGGGAAAGCACTAGGACTGCGAGAGATTCAGGTTTGTTTATAAAATCTTAGTTGGGGTGCAACATCTTGTCAGAATTTCAGGGTACTAATTTTACATATTGCATGAGTTGTTAAATTTAGGAGTTGGTATTATCTGGTTATGAAAAATGCAAGTATCTCTTTGACTTCGTATTCACTAGTATGAACTACTGAAATATTTTATGCATATTTTCCTTAGCATGTAGACTAAATGAAGATAAAAAGAAATGGTTAATCTTGGTTCCTTAAACAGGTATGGAAAGATGTTGATGGTGTGCTAACCTGTGATCCAAATATATGCCCACAAGCACAACCTGTTCCATATTTGACATTTGATGAGGCTGCCGAACTTGCATACTTCGGTGCTCAGGTATCATTATATTCACATAACTTTTTTTTTTTCCTTTCTCTCTTTGCAATATACAATATGCCATTTCTTTTATATAGAGGCATTTGTAGAGTAAAGGCAAGAAGACATTGTTCCACATAAGATGCAAAAATCAGAAATGGCTCATTTTATGTAGTGGATAGGCAATGAGTTTGGGAAAAGTTGTAAAAGAATCAACGAGTCCGTCCCAACTTTACTTTCCCAAAACTAATCAAATAATCAATTCCCAAACTAGTATTCCAATTGGACAAAATATAGATTCACAGGTGAATTTCCAAGCTTTTGTGCGAGTGATATTGTCATTACTTTTTCAGTTAGTCATGTCTTCTCTCTAATTTCACTCTAGGCACTGACATGACGTGGGATCAAATGGCTTATACCTAAAGAATTGTGATTAAGATCACTGTTCCAATTTGGATGCGGTCAAATGCCAGCTACCGATACCCCTATTTAGAATAAAACATTCAAGAAAAAAAAGTATTTTGGGCTTATTAACTAGGCTCTCCATATTATCCCAGACTTGTATTAATAAAGGCTGATCTTCGCATTGTTTCTGGGTTATTTACCCAGCTTCTAGTAAAGTTTACATCACTGTCTTGAACAGGCACAACATGGTTATTGGATTTACAATTGGTATGATTTTGACCTTGGGACATTAGATTAATCTTGTGTGTGGATTATATCTCTAATTTGCAGGTCCTGCATCCACAGTCTATGAGACCTGCTAGAGAAGGTGATATTCCTGTTAGGGTTAAAAATTCCTACAACCCTAAAGCTCCGGGTACCCTTATCACCAAAACAAGAGACATGAGCAAGGTTTGTAGAAATGTGTCTTGGCACACAGAAAAATTGATTATCTGAAGTATGACTAGTCAATGTTAACTTTTCTTATTTCCAATTGCAGGCATTATTAACTAGCATAGTTTTGAAACGTAATGTTACCACGTTGGATATTGTAAGCACCCGCATGCTTGGTACGGTTGGGTTCCTTGCTAAGGTAAGAAAATAAATGACGGTGACACCTATCCTCCTTGTGGATGAATCCTTTTCTGTCTTCATGTTTCCATATTTATGCAGGTGTTTTATCCTTTTCTGTCTTCATGTTTACATATTTATGCAGGTGTTTTCAATCTTTGAAGATTTAGGCATATCAATTGATATGGTAGCTACAAGTGAGGTTAGTATTTCCCTGACGTTGGATCCGTCCAAGCTGTGGAGCAGAGAGCTAATTCAACAAGTAAGCCGTTACTCCCATTCATTATTTTGTTGAGTTCCTTCCTTCAATTATTTGTGAAGTCAAGTTCTTTGTTTATTTTTTCAAACTTTGCAATATGAGGCTATTATGGGTGCAATTTTTTTAATTAAAATAAACATGACCTGGCTGGTAGTTTTAAACGCTTGACCCAGCCAGTTATTGATGAACTGGCCAAGACATCGGTTATTTGCATGCACAACTTTTTCGTTAAGCACTGAGAATTTAACATTGGTGGAATGGTGTCATTTGGTCGATGTAGTATCTCCCATCTAATGGAATTGTGTTGTTTTTGTTATTGATTTCCTGATGGTCTTATAAGATAACATCTATCAGTTTGACACAACTTATTTTTTACTCTAAAAAGAAACAAATGCATGCACAAGTCAACCCTTGCGTAATTCTAATCGGCTGTCATTCTTTTCCTCTTTCCAGGAACTTGACTATGTTGTTGAAGAACTGGAAAAAATTTCTGTGGTGAATCTCCTAAAGAATAGATCCATAATCTCTCTCATTGGAAACGTTCAGATGTCGTCAAAAATACTGGAGAAGGTTTTGTATTGCATTATTTCTATTTGAATATTTGTCTACAATTTATTATTAAAAAGTTTCGTTTTAAACTTTTAATGCCCAGAGATGCTATAATATCACTATCTGGGCCTTCTGTTCTGTCCCTCCCATCCGCTTTCTGTCTTGGGGATATGATTTTTGTTGATGATGCATTTTATTCCTTAGGAGCGCCTTTGGGCTTTGCCAAAATCAGCATATGAATAAATTCTGTGCTTTGTTAAATGGCATTTTTCAAGCATCGGTTGATTGGCATCAACATGCATATGCTTTGCTCTTTTTATTTACTGGCATTTTATTGCAGGCCTTTCAAGTTCTTGGATCCCTTGGTGTCAATGTTCAAATGATTTCTCAGGGTGCATCTAAGGTATACACTTTATCAACTATTGAACTATGTCTTTCATCTTCTAATTGATCATCTTCATCCTAGGAAATTACTAATCAATTTAAGGCCTTTCACCCTCTAATTGATCATCGTCACTAGGAAAAAAAGTTTTTTTTTTTGGTATCCGTTGTTCCCCTTTTCATCTTTAGCCAAATGAAAGTGTCAGCTAGGTGGTAGAGTTGACCGTGTTATCCGAGTGTCAGATACTGAAATGGAGCGTCTGGCGCTTGTCGTATGAGTGTGATATGTGAATATGCGCCTCTGTTATAGGACAGAGAACCTCCTGAGAATTAAGATGAGGGGAAAGGATTTACTTCTTGAGAAATGCTAGCAACACACATTTTAACACACACTTTTCAACACACTCTCTTTGATTGATTAAAATTCACATGAGACCCACCAAATTTATATGGGACCCACATGATTTGGTGGGACCCATGTGAATTTTAACCAATCAAAGAGAGTGTGTTGAAAAGTGTGTGTTAGAATGTGTGTTGCTAGCATTTCTCTTACTTCTTTGATAAAATCCAATAGAGATAGTACATGGCCTTTCTGACAAACACACAACAAACTTATGAGTCATCATGCTTCTAGAATAAGCAATTAAATGATTAGATAACAACAATGATCAAATGGCAACATAGTCCTTAAACTTCTTAGGCTTGTCAATTGCTCTCTTGGTCCTCTCGATCCCGTTGGGCCTGGCTTGCTCTTCAACTCAGCCCATTTCCTCTTTGCTTGTATCATAGTGTCGGACGCGAACACATATTAGGAACTCAGCCACTCTTGTGACTTGAAGTGTTGGTGCTACATAGATCACTAGCAATGACTTGTATATGGTCTTGTTGTAGACTTGGCATGTGTTAACATTAACATATTTTGCATGTAGGAGGGACAGTCAAACATTTCGTCATTCATAATTCCTCGCTGGTTTTTGTTGGCTGTATTGTATAGAAATGAATTACTAGAAAATTGCCAGACAAGCTTAAGACACATTTTTACCACTCGGCAATGTGACCTCCAATATTATATGGAATTGTAATGTTGGGCAGAAAATAGCCAACATGAATATTTGAATATAAGCTCAGTCATTGCTGTAAAATGTTTTTGTTTTCATATATGTTTTTTG
>Ga0228710_1000550_pt1 | contig 48698 bp, 25 predicted proteins | sample MedpolnodulmetaG_FD_177995 | JGI IMG/M metagenome (GOLD analysis project Ga0228710, IMG submission 177995) | Root nodule microbial communities from Medicago polymorpha collected in Santa Monica, California, United States - pink nodules | ecosystem: Host-associated > Plants > Roots > Nodule... | reverse complement strand
CCGTTTTTAAGATGGGGGCTTGATGCCCTGTAGCCGAATTAAGGCATTGGAAGTTGGGGGCTTGATGCTCCGTTTGGTACCACATGCATAAGAGTCTTGCATAGTCGAGTCGTGTCGTTGCATTTGTTGAGTCGAGTCGAGTCGTGTCATGAGATGAGAAGATGGATTTAAATGAAGGATAAGATGATGAAGCTTAAAGCTAATTTTTATGATTTTGTTGAATAATGAATTATGAATTATTGATGAGATGATGATTATGTTGTTAAGTTGATTTATATGTTGCATGATTTATTATACTTTTAATTATTGAATTGTGATTTCACCCCTTCTGTTGGAATTGCCGCCTTGTGGACAAGTGCAGATTTCTAGGACTAGCTGTTGATGTGAGTGGACTCCTCACGTGTCTAGGTGCTCTGATACGTAACGGGGCGGGTTTTGATTATTGGATTTTCCTTGTTACGTATTAGTTTATTATTTTAAGGTTGAAAAACAATTATGTTGATTTTAATTACTATTATGAACCACGTTGAGGCCTTAGTGCCAAACTTTGATGGAACAATTGTTGAATAAATATTGTTATATTTTTCCGTTGCGATTTCAGTGAATATTGTTGACAGGATTGATTTAAATAAATAGAAATTTTCCTATTTATTACTTGAATGAATAGAAGCGTAATACTCCGTTTTATGATGTTACTTTGATTTATCTATTAAATTGCGGTTTTTGAAAAACGGGGTGTTACAATCGACGTTTCATCAATGTGGGATTTCTGCAATCGTTATTAGTTGTTGAAGCGTTATAGAATGAGGAAATCTGAAACTAGCCATTGATGCGTTTATGGGATAGAAATGATTCAAGGTTAATGAGTTGGACCCTAACGTGTTTGGGCTTGTGTGATCGGGTCTTGTATAATGAGGATTCTTGGTCTCAGTGAAGAGAGAAAATTGAAATCCCTAACATCATTAAAATTCAAGATTTTAATGTAAAATAAATTTGGTAATTTTTTTTGTTGACGTTAATTCAAAATTATACTAGGTTGGTGAATCACAATAAGTCAATAACTCATGTTAGATTAGAATGTGTAACATTAGGTTTAATGAATGAGAGTGAAATTTTTTATTTTTTATTTTTAAGGGAAGTGAAAATTGTTGTTGTTGCAAGGACTATTCACATATTTAAGCCTTTTTTTCCTTTCTTTCATGCCATGTAATAACCATGTGTGTTTGAGTGTTGGAAATTTGGAAGTAACAATCTTAAAAGGCTTTCATACGTGTTTAGTCCTTGTAAATAGGGGTCGTTTAAAATTTGATCCTTGAATTCGTTAATCTGGCATTTTGTCTCTACAAAATTTAATCATTTAAAATGTCGTCCCTCTCCCCATTTAATCACCGCCACGTCACTAATCTGCTTACGTGGCTTTGTTGATTGGTCAGTTGGGCGTATGAGTCAGCAAATGATGATGTGAATGGACAAAAATACCCTTGTACTCATTAGACCAATAAAAAAATGACAAAACTACCCCTCTTTCATCTTCTCAAAAGCTTCTTCCCTCATCTTCTCTTTTATGCAACATTGATTCCTTTCTTCTTCATTGTCCTCTTCCCTTCTTCTTCAAACAGCTATTGCAATTCAAATTCACACTTTGCATTCTCTTCAACACCCATAACACTACTCAAATCCCCAACCTTAACAAAACCCCGAATCATAGCATTCCACGAAGCTACATTCCTGTACGGCATTTCATCAAACACCTTCTTTGCCTCAACCACATCCCCAGTAGTAACATACCCAACAACCATAGCAGTCCAATTACAACAACAAATTCCTACCACATCCCCAGCAGTAACAATTCCTACCATTGACCTTCGTCCCCTATTTACAACATCAAATTCTACTTAATATTTCACACCAAAGTAAAATCATAAGTGAGCTTTCCTGAATGACATCCTTCCCACAATAAAATTCCAAGATCTGTTCAATAAGAGACTCCAATGTAAAGATCAGAACATACCAGAAATAGAACTTCTAGGTTGACCAATGTTTGACTTCGACCCTTTGACCCAGGAACAAATCTTCATCGCATAATCATAATTATTAGCTAGATTTGGAAATTAATTCAAAGAATCACAAAGTCAAGGATCTCACACACAATGAGATCTGAACGAAAGAGGTCTTTTTAATGATATATATTGAGGAGAAAACAAAAACAAGCAAATTAATGGGATTAACCGCATCGACAAAAACAACACTCACAAAGGATCATTCAACAAACAGGGAAGAAGCCTAGGGAGAAAAAAAATCGCTTTCTAGAAAATCACACACAATTATTTGTTGTTGTAAAAAGTAGATGATATATGTTCTTATAGTACAGTTAAAAAATAAAGATTGTTTTGAAAGCCATGGCATTTCATGGATGATATCTGTTCTTATTGTTTAAAATAGACTTAGTTTAAGATGAATTTATGTATCAATCTCAAAAAGGGAGAACTTGATTTTCCAGAAAAAGATGCCAAGCTTGAAGAAGGGTAGTACATGAACTTAGGGGTAGTTTTGTAATTCCGCACTTATCTGATGAGTTCAGGGGTATTGTTGTCCATTCACGTCAACATTTGCTGACTCTTACGCCCAACTGACCAATCAACAGTGCCACGTAAGCAGATTAGTGACGTGGCGGTGATTAAGTGGGGAGAGGGACGACATTTTAAATGATTAAATTTTGCAGGGATAAAATGTCAGGATTAACGAATTCAATGACCAAATTTAAAATGACCTCTATTTACAGGGACTAAACACATATAAAAAGCCATCTTAAAAAATAAAATTCTCTCGTATTTCTTTCAGTCAAATTAATTATATCAAACACTAATTACCTATATCTCTCATTCGAAATTCAAATATTATTTCGCAACATTGCGAGAATCTAACTTCTTCATCTGATATAAATTTCTTGGTAATGATTTTGATTCTTTGACAAAGAAAAACTCCACACATACATGGAAATGAAGTGGCATTAGTGAGACCATGTCAAACATTAACAAGGGCTTTAGTGACACATACATGAAAATATGGTACGTTGAAGACAATTTTGGGAAGAAAAAGAGATGTTATTATTGGAGAGAAGTTGTTGAGTGAAACCCTTGGAGTGCAACACAAGACACAGACAAAAAGAGCATAATTTTGATAGAAAAAGATAGGCACTTGAATATCCTTGACGTCATTACATTCTTAGTACTGTTTCAGTGTCTTTGGTTTCTCTGTAACTGAAATCCTTTTGTTGTGTTTCTTGTTCCCCATAGTTTAAGGCCCATACGCACTACACAAATTTAGTACACGCGCCTTTAAAGGGCCATTTTTTCCATTTAGTGGTACCATTAATTGGTGTTTAAGGTTGATCTAGGACCATTCTAGTGAATTCCAAAAGAGTAATGATATTTGAACAACTATTTTGATACAACTTTTGAGATAACTTTGGTGTTCTCTCTTTTTATTGGTCAAAAACAATGGAGAGAGAAAAAGAAAAAGAGAGAATAAGAAGATAATGTGAGTATGAGAGAGAAAGTTGTAAAAAAGATATAAATATCATTTCTCATTCCAAAAATGATGGTTGTCTCATATCAAGTTCTGAAACTTCTGATGCAATTCATAGTGAAATATTTCAATTTAAGGTTGTACTATTATATGCATGTTTAACTTAGGGTGAGTTTGACAATATCACTGTACATTTATAAGAGTGTTGAGCTTTAACAAAATCATTATAGTATTGTAATTTTGTCAAATCTACAACTATATTTTTAATTGGTTAATCGAAAAATAAATACTGATTCATATCTTAAATCGAGTCATTATATCTCCATTGATTTTTCACAACAGAGTCTCGCTTTTTTACCCTTAATTTTTTTTGAAAATATGTATATATGAAGTATCTTCTAAGTATTTGTATGTATCTGTCGAATATCATATAAGTATTCGAAAAAATATATATTTTAAATTAAAATAATTGATTTTGATACTCCGTTTTTACAAGTATTTGCGGAGTATCGATATCTGATACGGATACGTCTCCATAATTCTGATGCAAGCGATGATTATGTTGCTCTTGCATTTACATCTGCTCTTCCTTCGAATGAGATAGTGGAACCTCCCGTTGCGGCTGCTGCGCAAACTGCTGAAATCCATACTTCTTAGTGGCTTGGTGATCTATCCAATTATCCTCCCCATAGCTGTTCGGTTTTGCATAAAGAATTTGAGTTAGCTCAAAAATTGCTGAACAATGAAGAGGTGGAAGATAAGATCCCATTCACTTCATATCTCTTGATGAGTCAGCAAAAGAAACATAAACTCACATCTGTCCATCAAACCTAGAGGTGTTCGTGGTGCAGTTTAATTCCGTTTTGAGGCTAAAAGTTATCTCATCTGCAAGATAAAAAAGTATGCGGTTTGGTTGTTTCGATTGACTTTGAAAATAAAATACAAACCAAACCAAACAAAATCAATGCGGTTTGGATTGGATCGGTTGATTTGGTTTTTTTAAACAATAATTTTTTTAATTTCCAACGTTAAAATTAAATTCAAAAGTTAAAACACAACATATTTCTAGTAATATTTTAAATTTCATCAAACATTATAATTTTATTTTCGTCCAACAATGTTCTCAACTACGTAGACCAAATTAAGACTTGGACAAAAAGTAATCCAATTTTGTAAGAAATACAAAATACTAAAATTTGTATCATTATCTAAGAGTTCAAGTAGTACATAGATACATTTTTGAAAGAAAAAGCAAAGAAACTTAACTATAGAAAAAATATATATTTTATTAAAGTTTTCATTGAGTTTCTACGAGTATTGGTCTAGGTGATGTATATTTAATTAGTGTTTTTCTTATATTGCGGTTTTGTTTGGTTTGTTTCGGTTGGTAAAATCAAAACCACAAACCGAACCAAATCATGGAGTTTAGTAAAAATGAATCGAATACATCCGAACCAAATTTAGTTTTTTGCAGTTTCGGTTTGGATTGGTTCGATTTGCAGTTTTTCTATTGAATTTGTTCGGTTTTAAACACCTTGATTAAACCCCGTTCCTGGGGTTTGCCTTCTCATATTCCTCGATGAAATTTTGTGTCAATGATCGCGACTCTTTGCAGCCTAATCATTGGGGTCTACGAGGGAATTATATTAATCTCAAAGTCAATTTTGTTTATGTACAATGTGTTTCTTTGGAGGATAATTTTTCCTTAAATGATATGACCTCTAGTTCTATTCCCACTATGATATCATAAGAGGATAATTTAATGTTGACGAAGGTCTCGTTGCTTGAAGAGATTAAAATTGCGATCTTTGATCTTAATGGGGATGGCGCACCCGACCCTAATGGTTTTAGTGGTTTTTTCTTCCAACTTTTTTGGGATATTATGGTTGTTGATGTAATCCTCTTGGTTCTGGATTTTTTTTGTTACAAGCACTCAATTACCTAACATTAATTCTAATATGTTGGTTCTTATTCATAAGGTGCCATGTGCTAGTTCTATGGGAACTTCTTCCAATTGCGCTAGCAAATTTTCAGTTTAAGATCGTTACTAAAATTCTCGCTGACACGTTGGCCTCAATACTCGAATTATTTCATAAAACCAAAGGGGATTTATCAGGGACAAACATATTTTAAACTATGTCATTATAGCTTCTGAGGCAATTAATATTTTGGACAAAAAGTTGTTTGGTGGTAACTTGGCTCTCAAGGTGGATATCAAGAAAGCATTTGATACTATAGATTGGTGTTACAACAGTTCGGTTTATATCCTGAGTTTTGTACCTGAATATATGTTACTTTATTATCTGTTAGGCTTTCCATCATAGTTAATGAGAATATATTTGCTTTTTTTTTCCTTGTGCTCGTGAGGTTCGTCAGGGTGATCCTCTTTCTCTGTTATTATTTCATTTGGTTGAAGAGGTGCTGAGTTGATCACTTGTATTAGCTCATCACAATGGTTCCTTGGTCCCGATGAATTATTGGCGATGTTTCGATATCCCCGCTCATCTTTTATATGTTGATGATTTTTTAATTTTGTGCTAACACTAAGAAGAATGTTCTTTGTTTGATGAAAATTTTTAATAATTATTTCGCTGCTTCAGGCCAATTCATCAATACGAAAAAAAAAAAGTAATTTTTATGCAGGTTCCATGTCACGTTCTAGACAACAAATGATTGTTGTTATGCTTGGGTTTTCCATTGGTGTTATTCCTCTCATTTATTTAGGTTGCCCTATTTTTTAAGGAAAGCCTAAATGCATACACTTTTAGGTTGTCACAGATAGAATCAAAGTTAAACTGACTACTTGGAAATGATTGCTTCTTTCAATCATGGGCCGTGCTCGCTTGATTAAATCAGTTCATGGCTAAATATATACCGATGTAATACTGCATAAATGTTTCACTGCTAAATATTATTTTACTTGCTTTATATTTTTAAATTTGACTATTAGACTGTAATTTTATATGATATATTCATGTAAAATTTTACATAAATCTAAAATCGTTTGACATGTTACTAAGACACATCAAGGTTTACAATTTATGCATTTTTATTAAACATTGTTCATCTTGATGAGTATCAAAAGAAGGTTTAATCTCATTAATCTATAAGTTCGAAAGTATGTATATTTAAACGTAAATCATATTACTTATTTAAATATGTTTATATGAAATAAACATTTAAATAAGCTAGTATGTCACATCAAACTTTTAAAAGCTCAAACTCATGCTTAAAAAATAAACTTATGGTTGATCATTGACCATACTTGTGTCATAAAATTTTGGACGAATCAGACTTAAACTTTATAAAGCTCAGCTCTACCTAACATATTCTCAGTCCTTATCTGAAAAAGAAAATATATAGAAAACAACAAAATCCTAAAAAAAAAAGTATATATAAGCAGAATATTAGAGTTGAATAACAAGATATCCTTTATATTCTTTAGATTTTTTCTTATTTTCTAAATCTATGACAACAAAATTTAAAAATCTCTATGAAATTATATCGTTTACTTGAAGAAACTTCCTGCCATTTGTTAGCAATTTGGTTTTGAATTCATCTACAACAAGACAACAAGTAGACTTTTTAATTTCGAACACTGTTTATTTATGGATAACAGCTTGCAAGGTCTTTTGTCATACATATGAAAATGAGTATAAATCCTCAGATAAACCACGTAATTATTTCTAAGATCATATAAAATACTAATTAAATAAGAGGTCGAAAATCGTTGTGCTCACTTTAACCCATTGAATGTCATCGTTGGTATTGTAAATGATGGAAGAGGTGTTGAAAAAAGTGATGAAAGTAGAAATAAAGGTAAATAGAGAGACATAAAAAACTTTATTAAAAAATAAAAAAGAAACATAAAAAACTTGAGATAGATTATTGCCGGTGTCAATTTCGGTAAGTTAGTTTGACTTAAAAAAATATTATGTGACAACCCTGAATAATTGAATTTAACGTAAAAACTATTTTACAATTCATCGAAATGTACATCGATTTATATATAAAAACAACCAATTTGATGTGAAACACGATCTAGAATGCATTATCACTTAATAATTTGATGTGAAACACAATTTAGATTCTTCGCAAACTTCTTCGTGAGCCTCAGCTCAGCCGTCGTCAACACGATGATGGGCTAAACTAAGGATCAACATTACAAGTCATCATTGCCTTAAAATTGACAACATTTAACATAAGCTTAAATCTCCTAAATTTTAGAAGTTTAACGAAGATTTACTGACCGTGTAAAATTGTTTTACACCACCGTGCAATAAGAATCCATCATATTTCCTTATAAGCCTATATTATAGTGTTTTAAAAATAACTGCAAAATAATTACTTTTTATTAGATGTCAGTGTAAAATTAGTTTACCCTAACAATGCGTGTATCATTTTCTCTTAACTTCATTATTATATTATTATACAGTAATACAATGATTTTGCCTCTCATAGTTCAATATAGTGTGAACTGACGTGCTCCATGGGAATATGCTTCTATCATTTTTCTTATGGAAAACATGACAAATAATTTAATATAAGATCTTATGTCAAACATCATAATCAGCTACAAGTGGCCAACATAGAATGAGCAATCCAAATACTAATTTATTGAGCACCTTACTTAAAAAACAACATCTAAACCAACGAAAAGAGTCCAGGTAATATTATTAAAATAAAAAAGGAAACCAAACTATGAAGAAATCTGAGTCACTGAATTGTTTAAGATATAATATATAAAAAAAAATAAAAAGTAAACGCAGCCAATCCAATCCAAACCAACCATATTAATATTCCAATGTTGATCTACATGCTCAAACCCATCAAACAAAACCAGCAAAGCATCAAAAGTTAAAAAAGAAATTTTGTGTGCTATCAAATAAGGTGTTCCCGTATATTAGAAGTTTTTTTTTAACAAGTCAAAATAAATTATATTAACACTGATAATGTAATCGCCTCAACACAAGGCGTGTCAAAGCAACCACGAAAAATACAAAAAGTTGGTCATCAAACAAACAAAAGGTTAGCTGATACCTAAACACATAAAGGAACTCGACCACCACAAATGAGTACCGATAACAAAATTAGTCTTACTAGCTTTCAGCCACCACAAAGAGTAGGACTTAACTTTATTTAACAGCTGAAAAATAGAGCTTTCGTGATTCTTAAATAACCTAAAACGTCTTCAACCCACCGTGACACATGGTAATTTTAAATTAGGGTTCTTATGCTATGTGTTACAAAACTTAATATTGGAGTTTAAAATGTGGATAGATATGACCTTAGTTACTATTGTGATGTCATTAGAAAGACCTCTAAAAAAATAATATTGCAATCACAATTTCTATTAAGAACGTCCGCATTTTTATTTTGACGTTAATCTTTTAGTTCTAAAGAGAAGAGGCTTTTGTAATCTGACGTTTGACCATGAGTCTGATAAAAAATTGTTTGACCTATAAGTCGAACTTGAGTTCTCCCGAAACAATTTGTCATTTGTAAAGTTTATTAAACCATATTTGAATGGCAATTTAAAACTATAGAAGATTTATCTACCAAAAAAAACTATAGAAGATTTAATTAAGATAATGTTGGTTAGTAGGTATCTATCATGGTGACCGTGTGGTTTGCGTTGAAAATTCCCTGGCTTAGCGTGAAGATATGGACTCTAATCCAAAACATCATCATCCCTTAAACCCCACCACTAACTTGTTTATATACACATTAAATTACTCATTCTCCTCTCACATTCAACTCATACCAACTATTCAAAACCCAAAAACCTTTCACCCTTTTCTCTCACAAAAAAAAAAAATGGAGGGTCTTATACCTTTAGTTTACAAGACAATAATGCAATACAAAGGTGGTAAAGAAGGTGCTATAGGATCATGGATTTGTGAATCACCTTCATATTCATACATGAGACTTCCAACTGGTGATTCCGGTCGGTTTCAAATGCAAACCACTTCATCTTCCAACCATGTTTCTTCTTCTACTTCAGGTGCACAAATCATTGTTTCATCTGGTGTTCAATCTCCACATAATTGTCTCACACATCGTCGAATCACGGCATGAAGAAAAACTCAAAAGTCAAAATGGATCATTGCTATAGTTCATGTTTCTATATTTTGTGCTTTCAAATAATGGGAAGCTTTTGTTTTTTTTTTAATTTGATCTTTGAAGTTGTAAGCGTGTGGAAAATGAAAAAGTTCATCATGCGCTTGGTTAGTTTGTTAATCAATAATTGTAATTATGTGTTAAGAAATTGTTGAATATATTGTTCTTTATGGCCAAAAGGGTCACTTGAAGTATGAGTTTTTAGGCAAATTGATGAGCAAAATGTATGTAAGTACACTTCTTTGGCCTAATGGGTCGTAAAGACTATGGGTTTGTTGTAGAATAAATCATATAGTCTACAATTGTTAATTTTAATTTTTATCTTGTGTTACAATATTTTTTTAATTATTAAAATTTGATATATGATTATTTCAGTTAAAATTTGAAATCAAGTTACTTCAAATGATTCGTCAATTGGTGGATAAATTTTGATTTTAGTCTATCATATTTATTGCTCCAAAACCATGAAACAATTTTTGGCTTCTACCTTCATGTATTATCCACTAATTTCTTGATCATGCGGCCATTTTAAGTGGTAATTTTTTTTTGATAGAAAGTGATAGTTAATAAGTGTCAAATTAGTATGTGAAAACTTTTCCTAATTGAATTATTTTCATCTGTCCTAAAATGAATCTTAGAGTTTAAAATAAGTGATTTTAATTGTTGAATTAATGATTTTCTTTTACTTGAACTAAAGTTAAATTCCACTCTCTTTTTTTTGAGGGAAAAAAATCCACTCATTTTGTAAGGAGCTAAAATGGTTATTTCAAACTTTGAATGGAAAAAAAATTAAAAACATGTTTTTTTTTTAAAATTGCTTATTATACACCCCTACCTACCATATTAAATATTGTAGATATTCAAAACTTAATGCTGAGAATTGTTGTCGTAGGTTGTAACAAACAAACTTTTTGGTTTTATGTTTTTTTTTTTCCAAGTATTTTTGTGGTTATAACTCTTGCAAATTAGATTCACGTATTTTAAATATTGAGATGTGAGGAAACCGACGTTCGAATATCAACCCTTGCAAATAATGTATTTGATAGTTACCAATTAAACTATATTACACGACTACCAATTGATTTTATATTCTTTACGGAAAGATATATAGATCTTATAGCAAATTAATATTAATTATGCATTATAGCAAGTTAATATTATTTTTATGCAATATAGCAAGTTAATAAAATCATTAAGCTATCCTTTCAAAAAAAAAAAATCATTAATCTATATAGTCTTCGTTCTAATCAGCAAAATTGTGAGATAGTTACTTTTGAGCCTAGGGTCATCCAACAAGATATGTTCATTAAAATAGTGCTAACTAGACGTATTACGTATGGTGGGCGGTGGCTGGCTTCCCAAAGGGAGATGTACACTTCACCTAACAATGCACAAGAATATATTATTTTGTTTAAACCTAATCCAACTTACAGATTAATAGTTTTCGTTTTCATAATTTGTTCTTTGTTTTTTTAGTCCTTCACGTGGTGGAAATATGTATGGTGTCGTAGTCAATTATATTCGTTTTGAATAGTTTACTTGAATGAATTAAATAACTAAAAGAGATAATAAATGAGAGGTCTAAAGTTTGAATTCCGGCCCGAGAGAAAAAGAAATATCTGATCCTAATAAAGAGTGGGAGGGGATTCTCTCCTGTGACTTGTGACTAGAGAGAATATCCTCCCACTTCACCTTACTAGCCTGAATCCTAACAAGTGTGTCTAGTCTAGAACTAATAACATTCTAAACATTCTCCTTGGGCCAGCTCTGTTGGGAATAAGTGGTTAAAATTGGTATGAAGGACAACAGTGTCAATGGTTGAGTTCAGCGTGTTACTCAGCTCCACCATTTTCTTGGGAAAAAGAACATTTTTCTGGGTCTGTGTTTGCTGTTGTTGATGGCAACGATGATGGTGTGAATATATGGTCTTTGACTTTAAGAGAGAAGAATGGATGAAGATGATAGTGGTGTAGTGATTTAGAGGTTTGATTAAAGAGTTTGAATGTTCAATTTTTTTTTTCTTGGTTTTAATGTTTCAAGTATGATGAATGTTGATGTTGAAGAAGATGAAGAAGTGAAAGAAAGAGGATGATGAAAGAAAAGTAAAATCAATTAAGCCTTTTTAATTTTAATTCATAAATAAGCTAGGCGACTGTATAAAGAAAAAATGAAAAAGAAATTAATTACATAGTCAGCGTGACAGGTGGTTAGATTATGCTGACATTTTTAAACGAAAGATCTAAAGTGTAAGAATTTAAGATTACAAGGACATAATTGAACGGTTTTTTTTATAAAGACGAAAGTCGGAACTCACTAATATTACGAGGATCAAAAACAAGATTAACCCTTTATTTTTGAAATGTCCAAAATTTGAACATTTTGCAAGAGCAATGTTTGAAAACTTTTTGGTGCTTCGAACAAAATTTTTATAAATATGTTTGGATTTAAAATTGAAAGGAAAACACTCACTTTTTGTTTTTTTTAAATAATACTACAAATGAAATTTAGTTTAATAGTGAAAGGACACCATGGTAAGAGGAATGTGTTCTAAGGGTACGTTTGGTTCGAAAGTTTTGGAGGGGAATGAAGGGGAAGAGAGATTTTTAATTTGAAGTATTTGGTTCAATTTTTAGAAGAGGAGAGGAGAGGAGAGAGCAAATTTTATTGCACTGCCAAAATTATCCTTAGATTAATTTAAAATCTCAATATTATCCTTGAAACAATAATTTATTTTTTTTGAAAGAATCCTTGAAACAATATTTATTATTATTATTATTATTATTATTATTATTATTATTATTATTATTATTATTATTAGGTTATAGGTTGTACTATCTTGTAACAACTTTTATTATGTTAGGTTATATTATCATGTAACAACTTTTATTCCGTATTATTAACAATTTTTCCTTGTAACAATTCTTATTAATACTTGTAACAACCCTATTACTAATCCATTATTCCATTGCATACATCGTGTTGTTATCGATTACATTGTTATTATTTCGTTACTTTATTATTCTTACTAGCGAAAAGACGGGCACGTGATTGCCCGTCTTTCCGTTTTTTTTATTGCGCTAGCGTTTGAAAATTATTAACGGTGTTTTTTTATGAAATTTTTAATTTAATTTAAAACTAAAAATATAAATGTTTCTTTCTTCCAAGGTATAACAAACCAAACTAATCATAATTATTTATTTCAATGACGCGTACAATATAACAAAAAAAATATAATCTAAATTCTTTTTTGTAATGACACAAACAACAATCTTTAAAATAGAAAAAGTTATTTAAGGGTATAATTGTGATAATGGAAAAGTAAGTATGAATATACTCTTCTATTTTGTTACACTTTTTAAATGATAAAGAAAAAAACCCAGACATATATATATTCATATCGTGATTGTTACGTTTTTGTAATATTTAAATTTATTTTTACCTATTTGTTACATGTGTTAATTGTATTCAAAATTGAGGGTATTTTTGAAAAGAGAAAAGTCAGTACAAAAGAGTTAAAAGGGGTTGTTTTCTTGATATATGGTAGATTTAATTAAGTTTAAGGGTAAAACAGTATTTTGCTGCTTACTTTTCTGCAACCAAAAACTGGTAAAAATAAGTAACGAGAATTGCAACTTTCTAATCCTTAATTTTTATATCGTCAAACTTAAAAAATAAGTAACGAGAATTGTTTGGACGAAACGACAATCCATGTAGATACGATACTATACTTATCACTTTATTACTTGGTAAATTAAGGATTTGGTACACTTGCCTAATCCGCACATCTGTATCCCTTGCAACCACGATATTACTTGTTATAAGGACAAGACATTGGATCCAACCGACTACATTCCACAGTTTTACATAAAAGAGACCTATATTACTTGTGATGAGCCACTTGTCGACCCAATAAATGGCGAGAACTTATAGGTAAGTACACCATACCCTGACATCTTACCACCATCAATGAGAAGAAAACAGGGAGACTTACAACATGGAGATTTAATTAGTTATGAAGATTTAGGAAGATAAAGAATGAAGATTCAAGAGGCCTCAAGAGACTTACAACATGGAGGAATTTTGTTCCCAAGTTCCGAGGCAATTTATTTGAAGACGAAAACCTAAAACGACGGAAAATCAAAGAATTTAGACCCAAGAAGAGACGCCATGCGCTTAGCACATGAATAAATGCCTAGCACATGGAATTGGCATGCCATGCGCCTAGGGTATCGCATTTTCCTCTCTCACATGTGCTCATGTTGGCCATGTGCCCCGTGCAGTCAAAATGTGGGGCGCAATCGTCTTTTCCTGCTTCTGTGTTGGGTAAAGCCCGTACTTTTAACCTAAACCCAGGTAGAAACTATCACTATAAATACTACCCTTCCTCATTCATAATTTCTCGTTTAGAACTGTGGCAGTTCAAGAGGAATGCAACTTTGAAGCTTCATGAGAGTTTCTATCTTCTCCTTGATTTTCTAGGGTATGTTTTTAACTTTAGTAATTTGTTTTTAGTTACCATGTGTAACTAAATATTTTTAGGTTAGAATTCTAAGATGAACTTCTATTTATTTTTGTTGGATATTTATTTAATATAATGTCGCTTTTATTTATTTTTTGTTCGCTATTAAGTTTTATTAGAAAATTCCTTAGTTTGTTTTTGTAGTAGGTGCAACCCTAGATTAGATACTTAGGTTGTGACAGGGCCTAATATTGTTATTACTATCTTGCTTCTTATATCTTGATATTTATAGCTTTATACTAATAACTATCTGTTTAGGAAGTAATTAGTGAAAGATACCGAAAGAGAGTTGACCCTAGTAGTAAGTACTTCGGAGGTGACATTACTAAGACTGAGTAGTAACTCTGCTGAACCTAGGATATAACTGGTTAGTAATTAAGGAAACAAGTATCTGCTTGAAGGAAATAAGTCGTAGCCTAATAGAACCATTCTCTTAACCCTTAGTAAGGTAGACATAGATTAAGGTTGCTCGTTTGTAGAACTACTAAGTAAGTGAGAGAAGGTGTTCTACGAGTGTCCTAAGATTCATAGATGGGTTGAACTAAGGGAACCTTGACCTTCATTTCCTTGGGAAAAATTGGAATGCCAATTTAAGTTTATGCTTTCAATTACCTTAGAGACGGTAAGATCCCGCACGTAAGGATCACTGTGTGATCAACAGGTGCAACCAGACTTAGGAGGGATAAACCTAGTTAACTGAGATTTATAGACCCAACATGTAAGTATCACCGTGTGATCAATAGGTGCAGCTTCCAACCTTCTAGATTAGTCACGTACCAACGACCTCATCACTTGTATAGTCTACTTAAGATAAATAAACGTGATGTTACTGTTATTTAATATCCAACAATATAAATAAGGGGGATTCGAAAAATGATAACCGCTGCTTACTTTTCTGCAACCAAAAACAGGTAAAAATAAGTAACGAGAATTGCAACTTTCTAATCCTTAACTTTTATATCGTCAAACTTACAAAAGTAAGTAACGAAAATTGTTTGGACGAAACGACAATCCATGTATATACGATACTATACTTATCACTTTATTACTTGGTAAACGATTTGGTACACTTGCCTAATCCGCACATCCGTATCCCTTGCAACCACAATATTACTTGTTATAAGTACAAGACATTGGATCCAGCTGACTACATTCCACGATTTTACATAAAAGAGGCCTATATTACTTGTGATAGCCACTTGTCGACCCAATAAATGGCGAGAAGCTATAGGTAAGTACACCATACCCTGACATCTTACCACCATCAGTGAGAAGAATGCCAAAGAGAACAAAAAAAATTGAGAAATAACATTGTTATAAGAAGGTTAGGGATCCATTAGTGAGTAGGAAAGGTAAAGCTAATAAGTGAAGCCTTTGCAAACATGTTGGACACAAGAAAATTTCATGCAAATTAAATACAATTGCATCTCAAGGTTAGACTTCATCAAAACCTACTACTCAAATTGCACCTCAATCTACTCAAGTTTATACTCAAAGTGCACCTCAAGCTGCATCACAAAGTACTCAAGCTCCTCCTCAAAATGCATAAAAAAAAATGCTAATTAGAAAACGTCTCATCCCACCCTAAGTGCAACAAAAATGAAACATTCTAAGTCCACTAATGGTAAGAAACCTGCTAAGTCTTCTGCTACTAATAAGTCTAAGTTAAATGCAAGTGCATCTCAGCCCACCTCAAATGCAATAAATAAGACACCAACACTTTTCATGGGTATGTTGGCTCCCAAAATAGCTATCAGGCCAAATATGCCCCAAGGAAGTCATCATCTTATTTTTAGATGATCTTAGGCATTTTTTTTGTCTAATCACTTATGTATTATCAACACCATGACAATTATAAATTAGGTTATTTTGATTGGATTAATTCTCAAGCCATTTACATCGGCCATTTTAGATGAATTAATATGTAAGACATGGAATATGTAAGCCAATTATTTTGATTACTTTATGATGAATGACTCTCCGATTATTATGGAAAATGTTTGGATTGTTATGGCAAATTTTTGTTATTTTTGTTATGCTTATTACAATTTAAAAAACACAGGTACATATCATATTGCTTGAATCAAAGCACATTACACTATTAAGAATCAAAACAAAACACATTATCTTGAAACACATTACAAAGGAAGATTGCACATTACACTCAAAACACATAACACAATACACATTACATTAACATTACAACCAACAATGTTTGATCAACTAATTGCACACTTACAGAAAATTAAAAAAAATTAAAAAAACATTACACTAGAAGGTTTGTTCACTTCACATGAATAATAATCAAGCTTATTGTTGTGATAACACAAGTTAATGCCAACAACATGCAAATTACAACATTTAATCTTCAACATAAACTTTGTTGATTTTTCTTCATTTTTGGTCTTCAACAATTTCATTTTTATGTTCATAATTTATGTATCCTTTTTGTCACAATCGACACACTTAATTTCCACACCATTATCTCTTATACATTTTGTCTTGGTGCTCTAGTTTCTATTTGAGTTTCACTAGGTGTAAGCCACTTCATGACATAATGTATTTTACCATCAAATCTTGACAACCCCAAAATTCCTGCCCTGTATTTGGCTCCTTTTTACGTATTGTATAAATTACACATTGCTTTGGCCACCAACAATTTGAAATCTCACCATTGTCACACTTAACACTTGAGCTGAATGATCATGAGTTATACCCACACGAATTTGAACCAATGCTACGCTTGGAAGTCATGGATTTAAGGTGTTCAAGTTTTGGAATGATAAAAATGGAGTTAGGGTTTGAAAATTGGGGGAAAATGGTGTGTAAGGATGAAGGATATAATACTAACCACGTCAGATCTAAAAAATGGTGTCTTTCTCAACAACATGCCACATCATACACTTAAATGCTACATCATTTTTTTTGTTGAAACAACCAATATTATTAAGGCAAATTCCGCACAAGAAGCGTGAGACTTGCACGGTAAAGTACAAGAAAGCGATAGAAACAGACGTCGCCAAAGGCAAATCACCCCCTAAAAACAGACAACAACAGCAAAACACACCAGCTGCCAAAATACTAGGCGGGTTTTACATAAAATAGCCCAACACTGACACTTAAAAAACAGGAATTCTTCTCTTCACCCAACAAAAATCACTTGCGCCTAGCTGAACTTCCGAAAATACCCCTACGAGAGTTAAGTCATGCTACGTAACTTAACTCACACACCTTATAGCTCTGCGTGAGTTAACTCATGCAAATTGGCCGGTTAGTCAGAGTTCAAGAACACACGTTTTTTGGACGGTGGTTAGCTTTTCAACCTTCAATCTACACCTTTTTTACAACTTTTATACGTTTTTTTTACTACATTTATGAAAGTTATAACCTATGTTACCATTCACACCTATAAATACCTCTCCAAACTCCCTCATTTCCTCACACCATCTCACATTCTTTCCTCCTCACTCTCCCCCCTATAAATCTCATTCTTTTCCTTTTGTTTTGTAGTCTTTATTTTGGTGTAAAAAGAGGTCAATCGAGGGGTAAAAATAGGTCAATCGAGGAGTAAGAATAGGCCGATCGACCTGGGGTAAAAAGAGGTCAACCGTTGGGCTAAAACTAAATATGCTTCTTTTTACCCCTAAAACTTTTTACCGTGGGTAAAAAGAATCTTCTTGGGGTATAAAAAGAACCTGATTTAGACTTACCCCAATGGATGATGTCTTTTTATCCCACAACGATCGGTCTATTTATACCCCATGATTGGTCTCTTTTTACCCCAAAGTTGGTCTTTTTTTACCCCAAAGAAGTAGATTTAGTAAATTCGAATAAAATATATCAATTATTGTAATTGTATCAATCATATTAATAAAATGAGATCTTTTATGTATTATTTTTGTTCCATTCTTTTTATTTATATTCGCATTTATTTTATGATTATTTTTGTTCAATTTTTTTCTTGTTATTTATGTATTATTTTTGTTCCATTCTTTTTATTTATATAGAATTAAAAAATTCGAATAAACACTAATTAATTTCAGCGTGAATTCGAATAAAAAGTGCGTATTTAAAAAATTCGAATAAAGACTAATTAAACTCAATGTGAGTTCAAATAAAAATCGTGTATTAGAAAAACTCGAATAAAGACTAATTAAACTCAGTGTATTGAATAATTTTGAATAAAGTCACGTGTTGAATAATTTTGATTAAAGTCGCGTATTGAATAATTTTGAATAAAGTAACGTATTGAATAATTTCGATTAAAGTCGCGTATTAAATAATTTCGATTAAATTGCATTACATTACATACATAAAGTTCCGAAATATGTATTATGCAAAATCAACTATATATGTTATCACACCAAATTCCCTCATATAAGAAGAGTCATCACATAAAGAATGAGGTGCATTCCGTGACACTCATCTTATATGAAGGAATTCGATATCATAACTTATATAGTTGATTCTGCTAGAGTCTTCCAACTACAACAAGTGTCTTACCTCTGAAATGGGGTAAATTCAAACTTGCTAAACGACAACTCTCAAGCATTCACCCGGAAGTTGTATTGTTCCATTCAAAAGATTAAATTCTTGTTTGTTTGGTTTAGATGATGGTATTCAAGTGTAAAAAGAATGAGGTGCATTCATTGACACTTCATTACCTTTATCTAAACCAAACTAACAAGAATTTAATCTTTTGAAAAGAACAATAGAACTTTCGTGAGATTGCTTGGGAACTGTCGTTTAACAAGTTTGAATTACCCCATTTCAGAGGTAAGACAATTGTTGTAGTTGGAAGGTGCATTCCCTACCTAATCACGATCTTCTGGCGGAATCAAACTCTTGAGAATATCTTCAGTTGATCTCAGCAACGTTACACGCATATCGATCCACTGAAACATGTTGTGCTCCCAAAACATGGTCCTCACGTTATCGTCGTTCGTTAATTCCACCCAACTGAATGATATTCTCCCATCGTCGAGAGTTGGACGTTTATACCGAACGTATTCCACCCTCCTTGTGTCTCCGGGGTTGACTCCTTGGATGAAATCGTTCGGGTGATCCTTGATACCTCTTAACGTGACACCAATGTGCCGAACCTTCAACCTCTGAAATTCTCCATCGTTGAATTGTGCATGAACGTCGAACATATCGACCATTATTTTAAATCTACACAATAAGAAATTAAAAACATTCAATGAAAAACTCATTCAAACATTTCATCAAACACTTGGAGTGTAAAATACACATAAACCCTAAAACTCATAACCACAACATAAATATGCAAACATCTAAACAAATAAGCAATATAAGTCACTTACATGTAACATTGTATCATTTCTTGCAAAAAAAAATCAAAATTTAAACAAACCTTAAATCCAAAAAAATTCTCTAAAACTCAAAACTACAACATAAACATGCAAACATCTAAACATTTAAGCAACACAAGTCATTTTCATGTAAACATTGTATGATTTCTTGCCAAAAAAACCAAAATTTAAACAAACCCTAAATCTGAAAAATTTCTAATTTAAGAGAAAAAAATCTAACATATAAACATAAAAAGTTAATGGTGTTTAATTATCAAAACTTACTTGTTAATGGAGTGTGGTTTGATTTGAACTTGAAGGAATTTTGGATTTGGGTAATTTGAGAGAATTTTTTGAGATTTTAGATGAGAAATGAGGAAATGAGGTTCTGTCTGTCTTTAAAACATCACGTAGCGTGAGTTAAGTCACGCTGCGTTACTTAACTCATGATGCGTGACTTAAGTTGCGCAGATTTTAACACTTGCGTTAGTTAAGTAACACAGGGGTATTTTTGGTGGTTCAGTTGGGCGTGAGCAAAATGTGTTGGGAGAAGAGCAGAATTCAAAAAACAGATAGCCAAAAAGAATAGGGCCTAAAACCACCAAAATCCCTAGAACCACTGCTACCAGCACCCCTGCAGGCCAGAAAACAACATACAACAAACAGCAAACAACAACCAAAACTGCAGAAACATCAAAATAACAGCACCCTGCAGCCTAGAAACACAGTCTCCACAAGAGCAAAATAACAGCAAAAAACTTGACAGCAGTCTCCTCGCCTCATTACTCAAAATCGATGGCCCTCAAGTCTAGTTAGACTCCATCTCCAAGAGAGCGCTTTGATCTTCTCTAGAATATCCTCTATTCCACTAACCTCATTCTTGAAGATTTTGTTATTTCTAACTTACAATACAACCCAAATAGTAGTATGCCAAATAAGTCATAATCCCTTAAGAACCTTCTTGTTCCTTCCCCCCATGCCCCAACAATCCCAATGAATCAACATTTTAGGACGAGGGATAAAAGAATTTTCCTTCCAACTCATTACCTTTTGCCATACCAAGCTAGTGATCTCACAATGAAGGAACAAATGCATAGTTGATTCTTCTCGTCGGCCACACAAAACACATCATCTTAACCTATTAGGGGCAATGTTTTGCCACATAATTTTTTTTTGTAACATTTTATTAACAATATGACTAAATTGAAAATTTATACAAACTTAAATAATTCACATGTTACAAATCTCAAAGTTAAAAGACTTCTGACGTAATTTAGTATATAACTAGTTACAAACCCGTGCTTCGCACGGGTTGAATAACGTATCTTTTTAAAATTTTGTTCCAAGGAAAAAAAGAGCAAATTACCGATTATCCCAGTTCACTTATATCTGCTTCATATTTCTTGTATGCTTCTGCTTCTGCTCCCTCTAATAGCTTCATGTGTTCCATTTTCACAATCTATCCAATGAAATTGACAGAATCTATTTTATATTCACCCTTTTTTTTTTGCTAATTTATTTTTATGTGATCTATGATATAGCACCAAACCAAACTCTGCCAATTTGGAAAAAAAACTCCAACACAATTCACTGCACTATACTCATTTGGTTCTCTATATTTCCATATTTCTATGTGATCAATTTTTCTGCCATGAAATCAACCTGATGTATCAATTTTCTAGACATGAACAGTAAACTTTCAGAATAAATCTAATCCACTCTTAAGACATAAGAGATTTTGAAGACATTTTAAAACAACACAATCATGCAAATAACATTGAGAATTTCTTCGGAAAGCAATACTCCCTAACATTAATAAGAATTAAGCATTTGAAATTCATGTATAGGCATATATGATGGGCAGTTTCTATCCAAAAATTTCTCTGTAACATTACCCCTTACTTTTTGACTACCAAAGCATGAACCATTTAGGATTAGATCAGAAAAAATTGACTTTGTCATCAATCATACATCAGAGTTCCTGACGTTTTGTGTATAGCTAAAATTTTAAAAATAGACCTGCTTGCAATTATTTTTTGGAATTCAGAGCCAACAGAGCACAAAAGTCACAGAAAAACAACCTGTTCCTAACATTTCCTCAATAATCACTTTTATCAACCTGTCAACATTGATCTTTCTAACCACAAAAATGCAATTCAATGCTAAAGCCAATAATGTGAAACTGCCCAACCATTTTCAAGGCAATAGGAGCTGTTACAAATACATTGAAAACAACAGCCGAACCTGTGAAAACTCATGATCCAGCCTCTCTCCCACTTAATTTGATTTCAAAAACTCTAAAGAGAACGACTGCACTGTTAACCTCACTGTTCCTTTCGAGTTTTTGATCTGGTAGGCCTTCCAGGTTTGATCACCTTACCAAAAAGGATGATAACAATAGGTAGAACGGTTCCAGTAAAATATATGTTTCCATATGAGGCAAGAGTTTAATGCAGACTTAATACCTATTCAAACACACCACAAAAAAAGATAGAAAACTTGTAAAAAAAAGAGAGAGAGAGAGAGAGAGAGAGAGAGAGAGAGAGAGAGAGAGAGAGAGAGAGAGCAAACCATGAAGCCAACACAGGAATAACTTAGAACCAAAAGTGTCTAGGAAAAATTTGCAAACATCAGGGCATTTTTAATTGTCGGGTACACGACTTGATGCCATCTGTAGATGACTGTTTAAAAAGAAAAACCGCAGCGTAAGTTAATTAACTGAAGAAAGAAATGCAAATAAGCCCAATTCAATATTTATACCTCTGGAACCAGTAATCATCAATGCTGACTGAACAAAGAATATAATGTATCCATGATACAACCCCTGAAATATTAAACATGCATAAATATAAGACGTATTTGACTAAGATGAGATACAAATGTTATGATTTCTAGATAGCTTATTGAGCTAACAACATATAACTAACTAATTATTAATAGACATGCAATTTAGTCCTCCACCATATGCAATTTTGGCAAGGTTATATATACAATCACTTGTTAGTCAAAAACTATGTTTATAATAAAAACATAAAAGAAAAAAATAACAATATCAGTCCATAGAAGATCATCCACTTAATATCTTGAGACAAATTATGGTCTCCAATTGTTTATAATCACCTTTTTTGAAATCCTTAATGTGGTCATTCTGGCGGTCTCAAAAAGGAAAGTTGGTAATCCTGCTACTTCTGCTAAGAGAAGACCATAATGAGGGATATGTTTCGGTCCTTCCTTAAGTTGAAACTAATCAAAGAAGAATATCAGTTTGCAGATAGTCATCCAATGCAAGAGAAAAAACATAGAGATACTACCTTGAACTCCAAATGGTTGTTTTTTAATTCGACATGAAAGTGGAGAATTTTCACATTGGGATAGATTGTTGCTTATTCCGCTATATTCTCCATATGAGTGGCAAATATGGTATACCTGAAGGAAGATTAAAAATATGCCTCAGAAGACACGAACGTCCATTATATAATTATGTCAAAGATAATTATTACATACAATGTTAATATGAAGGATCTTGCATAAGGCTTTAAGTTCTGCATAGAACTCTTTGTATTTGTTAGACTTCATTTTCTTCACAGAAACCTCCTAAAAGATGAAATAGCTATATTATTATACATTTAGAAACAGTAGATTTCAGCATGAAGAAAAAAGTTCTTAATATAACACTTGCTGTAAATATAATCACCGATCTTCAAGAATATCAGCCCATTTCTTATCATCCATATTAAAGTATTGATCTTTAACCATTTTCTTCATAACATGATCTCCAACCTAATCAATCTAGTCAGTAGAATATAGACTTGAGGCTTTTTCAGGACAAACTAATGAGCTTACCGTTTCCAATTTTTCAGCACACCTACATATCAGTTAAACTTAAGCCAATGCTTCAATCTTAAACAAAAAAATTTACTTCATAACTCTTAACCCATAACCTCATGTAATTTTTTTTAACTACATGTCTAAAACTATAGTTTCATACCTATATCATAAACGCTACTTTTCATATACCAATTCATATAATTTGCAGAACATTACAAATTCAATATTAAAATGGTTCCTTGACACTCATCATTTTTTACCATATTTGTTCAATTTCACAATTAGATTAACATCATCTTCAAACCATGTGTGTAGCTGGTCACTTGCCTTGATCAATAATCAAACTCTTGTTAGCATTTACATCACAACAAAGTCTAATCAAACTCTCATTCCAAGTAACATAAGTGCATTAAGTAAATCAATCTAACATACTTTGTCTGAGAGCCTGCAACATACTGGTCTGCCTTCAAGTTTAGAGCTGCAAAAGTAGCATTATTCTTCATGATTTCAAAGCATAAAAAGTTGTGCTAATTTATATAAATATTTCAAAATATTATCAATCACCACCAAGATTAAATAGAGAACTGATGTTCTCACTATTATCAGTTTCTTCATCTTTCAATCCTTTTTGGAATTAATTCATTGACTCATATCACTAACACATGCATGCATGATGAAAAGTTATAGATAGCACAAAAATGTGTCACTTACCTATTTCCACCTAACACCCAATTCAACATCAAAGGCATCAACTTTTGAATTAAAAACCTTCCTCCAACTCTTCCCATATGTGGTATTCTAAACTTGGTTAAAAACTGCAATATAAAGCAACCCTGAATTTGTAGGTTTCACAGTATGAAGTATCGCCTTCACTTTACTGTTCATAATCTAAATTTATAACAACTTAGTTCCTAGCTACATCAAAGGGTCCAAGACCAACACTTAGATATGCCTTGTAGGTGGAAGCGATCAAAGTTGTCATTCTAGCCATTCCATGAACAATAGTAACTCGTAATCTTCGCTCCCTCTCGTAGCTGAAAGCAGGAACGAATAGAGGAAAAATAGATGAACTATGAGTTAGCAAAGTGATTTATAACCAAATTAACCAATTTAGAAATTAATATATGATAGCTTATGAAAGTAATTGGTCCAAATTATGAAACAATGATCCATCAGTAAATAGGCCTCTGCAAAATTATCAAGTCATTGAGATATTTAAGAAGACTGAGTTGTTTCAGAACTTACCTCTTAAGGAAGGAATCAATGTCAATTGTAGAGCCATATTGAATAGCCATCTCCCAAAATTCATTTACCAAAACAAACAGCACTCAACTTTTCTGGAGAAACACAATCCTTCAATACTGAACAAAATGCACAAAATATTAACCAAACTCTATATAATAAAAAGATATTACAACTGCTATGTAATCGGAGATGTAAACACAATTAATTGAACTCTATGATTAAATATGAGTGTTCTATGTTTACTTTCCTCATATATTTTACTTTTGAACCAAACTTCTATTCTAACATATATAGAAGATGAACCATTATTTATAGCTTCTATTCTTAGCTTATTCTATTATAACCTATCTCAAAAAAATTTGTTTTGTTGTATTTAGAATCAAAAAGAAATAATTTGCTCATCTTTAATACCATGATTTTGTTTGGCACATATAATGACATTCTTATAACAATGTAAATTGAGCAAAATGAAATCTTTTATCATAAGCTTTCAAGTCAGTAACTCTCAACACCATAAACGTTACCTCAGCTTTTCTCTGCAACCTAGCTTCACCATCAGCCTTAATACCATCCAGCTCCAGCAATTTCCTCATAAGCAACTCTGTAGTCACAACAAATTCTTTGTCACAAACCTTGGTCCCTCCATTGACAGCCACATCCAAGGCCAAAACCTGCAAAATTAAAATCAGTAATATCTTCATTATCTAGTTCAAGTTATTATGTTTCTATAATGAATAATAATAATAATAATAATAGTAATAATATTATGGGAAACATTGTTGACCCTGTCACAAAGCTTGTCCACCTCTGATCCGACTACAACAACAGCTTGAAAAGCTTTTAACATTTCATTTTGTTGTCTAACTTCCTCAAGATTACTCAATTTGCTAGCAGTAAATGAGAAAACTATGGCTCACCCTAAATAAAACATTATCATTACAAAATATAACTAAGAGTATAACAATTAAAACTAAAAATTGAAAGCAAGTTATTATCTTAAGAAGGTTAGTAAATTTCCAACTTTCAGAAAATCATTTTGCTGTAGTAAGTCTTTAATTTTTATTTTCTTCTCATGTGTTTATTTGGTCTATTCTAAACTGCACTAATCTCAAAATGACTCAAACATGTTTATAACAAATATATTCAAAGTTTCATCATTTAGAATCATGACATAGAATCACATCAGAAATCAATTTTTAAACAAACACCCTAAACAGATGATTATTGATATTACCTCCTCCACAAAAGGAGCAGGCCGGAAATATCAAAAGACTCTTGCAATCCTATGAGTATTTTAAAAAATAATTTATTTTATTAGTTGAAATTAGCTTATGCATTTCTACAAATTTATTTTGATTGGAATCCTTCTACAAATTATAGGCAAAACTAACAATATCATCGATTTTCTTATTAAGATTCTTATAAGAAAAAGTTATACACATTTATACATAAATATTGAAATGAATAACTTTTTAATATTTATCATCTCAAGGAATCGTCGACCAATCCAAAACAAAATCACCACACCATATGAAAAATCAATCTTAACAAAAAAAAAACCTTTTCATCCAATTAATTAAATCTATATCAACATGCAACCAGTATCTATATAACAATATCAATTATTTCCATCAATTAGTAAGGAATCCATCAATTAAAAAATTACTTAAATACTCCAAGAAGGGCAAAAATGTAAAAGACAAGGACTGTTTTTTCTTGTATTAGTAAGTAGATTTATGAACAAGTTAATATTCAACAAAAGTAAAAAGTAAAAATGTTTTTCGCATATGTTTTCACGAGTAATATCTAGTAGTATAAATACAGAGATCCAGTTTCTCGATTACCCAAAACCCTAACACTAAACCCTCAAACCCCTTTCTCCACTCACCCCCAAAATGTCTATGTACACCGCTCTCCGTCGCGCTACCGCCGCCGCACTCCCTCTCCTCTCTCGCCGCGCAGCGGCTACTTCCTCCAGAACCTTCCACAGCGCAATCGCCGTTAACCTCCTTCGCCACAACGAAACCACTCATTTTGTACCCTCTCGTAGCTTCGCCCACGGTGTTTTAGCCAAAATCCCCGAAGATGATACTCTCCTTCGAGTCCTTGACAGTGAAATCGACTGTGCTCTTGAGGATAATAATAGTCTTTCAGCAAACGTAAAATTTTTCTTACCCTTTTGTTTTTAAGTTTTTGTTTTTTTTATTATTAGCGTTTTGTGATTGTAATTTTCTTTGAAGATTGTTTATTTTTCTTCAGATTTGTGTTATTTTATGAAAGTTTCAATTTTTTTTGTTGGGTTAGTGAGTTTATTTGATTAAAGTTATGTATGGTTGTAAATTGTTTTTCCCCCCTGTTGTGAGGTTTTGTTTTTAGTGGATTTAAACATAATCTTTTGTATGATAATGATTTTTATAGGGTTGTTAGTGTTGTTTATAGTTGTGGTGATTGTTTATGGTGAATCTCCCTTTGTTTCATTACCTTGTAAAATGTAAAAATTCTATAATGGTTGTTACCGGCTTTGTTGTACTAGCACCCACTCCTCGGATCAAATTCGAGGGCGTGTTCGGTTTCTGACATGTGTCATTGACACCGACACAACACTGACACATGCGATCACTATGAATACTGTCATTTTCTCAAATTATTATCGGTGTGGATCAGACTGACACACGTAATCACGTCGAATCATGCATTTTCTCAAAATATTATCGGTTTCAATGTTTTGGTGTCTGTACTTCATAGGTTACTTGTGTTGTCAAATGTGGATCAAGGTTTACAGTAGTTTGTTCAAATTTCAGACCTACCGTGCTATAGCGCCAATATTTGTCAACACTTTGTACTAAATAGCGAATCTCAGAGCAATAGTGATTCATTTAAATTCTGCTACACTGTCCCTTTTGAATGTAGCTCGAAGTTTGCATTTAGTTGATGTAAATAAAGTGGAACAGTCAGAAGAGCTCAATTGTGTTGTGTGTATGTGGGTAATTGTTTTTCTTATTTTGCCCTGAACTAGTAACAGCGCAAGATTTGTCTTTTGTAGTCTGGGTTTGTTGTTTTCTTTTGCTACTCATTTGGTTTATAAGTTTAGCTTAATAAGTGTCATTAATATTTCTACCGGTATCATAGTTCTGCACATGTGAGTCCTCATAACTGCTGTCGTTGTTCATTTTTGCTTTTAAGTTCTTGATCTCTTAGTGGTTAAAAATACATACCACTCCATTTAAGTTTATATTTCATTCTGTATGTTTAAATGACCTATTTTATAAGCATGGCTTTATTTTTCTCTGTCTTGGATTCTTCGTTTGTATTTTTCAATTATTTGTGTGTAGGATTTAATAAAATTTACATACTAGTTGCCTAAACATGCTATAACTTGACTGGATTTGTAAATCTTTTTATTCAAATATTGTTTGTTGCTCTGACATCATTGAGGGTTTGTTTCAAGATCAGTCTGGTGTTATGTTTGGTATCATGGTGCTGGTGGCGCCTTCGCTGAAACCATGGAGCCACTAATATATTGAGCCTCTGCAAAAGCATAGTGGCTCACTGTGATTTGGGCAAAGCCAGTGATGACAAACATTCTTTGATCTGCTACTATAAAGTGTATTTTCCTTGTAGATTTGAATATCTCTTGTATTGATGAACCTTTTTTATAGTCTGAAAGTTGAAACATTGTATAAAACTGAGAAAACATCATATTATTATCTGTAGATTATCTTTGGTATAAGAAAATGCATGAGAATTATTATTAACTTTGAGTGTCATATCTTGATGATTGGCACTTGAATTTATGTATTCTAGCTGCAAAATATAATTAGAAAAAGATTCCCTTGTAGATCTGACCCACAATCGGCCTTTTTCAGGGGTCAGGATTAACACAGAGATTTTCATATGAATATTTACGCCAACACATTTGCTTTTGATATTAACTGTCATTTTAAATTCGCTGTCACTTTTATGTAACTTTTCCAGCTTGAATTTCCTGGTGATTTTCCTTTTGAGATCGAGGACAACCCTGGAGAAAGAACTATTCAACTAAAAAGACAATTTCAAGATGAAACTATCACAGTTCAAGTTGACATCCCTAACGTGGCACCTCAACAGAGTGAGGATGAGGGTGAGGATGAGAAGATTGAGAATGAGAATGATAGCGAATCCAGTATTCCTTTAGTTGTGACTGTTTTCAAAGGAAAACGAGTGTGTATGGAGTTTGGGGTGACTGCTTTCCCTGATGAGGTTGTGATTGATAGCTTGTCCTTAAAGAATCCGGATGAATCTGAAGACCAGCTGGTATATGAGGGACCTGAGTTCACGTAAGCATTTAGTAATTGTGATTTAATTTTATGATATGACAATGTCTCTATTACAGTTTCTGAATGTTTCTGTTCTTTTTTACAGTGATTTGGATGAAAACCTGCAGAAGGCTTTTCTCAAGTATCTCGAGATCCGAGGGATAACACCCAACACAACCAACTTTTTGCAGGAATACATGTTCAACAAAGACAACAAGGAATACTTGGGGTGGCTGAAGAAACTGAAGAGCTTCATTGCGAAATGAATATGAAAAAGAAATGCTTTATATAACTATTGGGATTATGAAATATGAAATGTTGATGATGCCCTTGATTTTAGTTTAAATGCATGTTCTGTCCTGTATTATGATCTGAGGGTTACTTGAGGATGCTAATAATTTTTGAAAACTTGGATTATTCAGACTAATGTTTATAATTTTATTTTACCCTTCAATCAAATACAAGAGTCTATAGATAGATCTCATTTGTTTCTGTTTACTTTTCATTCTTGAGATGTTATCTATATTTGGCTAGTTGAAGGCAATACAATTCATCATTGCCTTGTTGTTGCTTTGTTCATTCAACTAGTTTTTAGCTATGAAACACGGATACGGACACGACACAAACACTGATAAGCCGACACAACTAATAATTTGAAAAAAATCACATAATTCAGTGTAATTTTAAGTGTTGGTGTCGTGTTGATGTCGGACACGACTCATGTCCAACACCAGGACATGCCTAATCTGAGGAGTGTTCGTGTTTCATAGGTGTTTAGTAACCAAAACATGCAATGGTAGTTGCGTTTTATTTATTATTGAAGAGTACGATATAACTTTATCAGTGACAACAACAAGTCAAAAATTGAGGAGTGGTTCCAACACATCCACCACCATTCTTAAAGCCCCTGTTAAGACAATCTTGTTTGCACTGTTTAATATCTATGCATTTCTGGTAGCAGCATTGTCCTAGAGGTTCAACATGTAAACCAGTAGTAGTTGCTAATCCTGCAACCAACAAAAAATTAAAGTAGATGAGTGTGTATTCACAAGTATAAAAATATCATGCATTCAATTATTTAGAAGTTTTAAAATGTTTTTTGCAACACAAATCAATTTTCATGGAACATTTACACGAGAGATGAGACTTTTCTTTTAACAATATATAAAAGATGAAACTAACTCTTTCTTATTACCTGAAAGCAAAACAAAAGCAAAGCACAAAATCCAGCCAATATGAGATTGTGGAGGATTTCACCTTATATTTTATTACATGATGTAGGACTAACTCTCTCTCTCTCTCTCTATACACACACACAGATATAATTAAATAATTTAAGGTAAACAATTAAGACCCATAAAAGAAATCCTCTCTAAAAAAGATACATTAAAAAATAAAAATGCCACAATGTGATTAGTTTTTTTTTTTAATAACTTTATTACATCAATGGAAACATAAATTTCTGTCAAAAGAATTCAATGGAAACGTAATTAATTATTATTTCACTATAAAAACTGTAATTTTTTTAGTCATATGAAAACTTTAAGTTAAACATTTAGTAACTATTTATTTCACTATTCTTTCCATTTGTATTAAGTTAAACTCAATTTTTTTGGACTTAAATTCAAACTAGCATGAACTTAAATGATTAAAGAAGTTAAAGAGTTCAAGGTTTAGAATTCGAGTTCAAACAAAGACGACAATTTTTTGACAAAGAGTTCAAGGTTTATAATTTGAATTGGTTTGTGATTGTTTTGATGATATGGAATAATTGTAGAGACATCATATTTGAACAATTATTTTTTGACAACTTTATCTCTCATACTCACATTATACTTTTTACTTTCTCTCTCTATTGCTTTGATTTTCGTGTCAATACCTACTTTTCTTTATAAATTTATGGTTGTCCCAAAAATTATCACCAAAATGGTTGTTCAATTAACACATCTCATAATTGTATTAGGTGATCTATTAGTGTGATTTTGGATCTTGCATTGTATTAAGCTTCCTTTGTAAGTCTTTTGTACGGGTGTCTATGCATTTGGTGATGTTCAAACTTTCATCAATCCGTGCACAACTTGTGCTTGAATTAAAAATAAATAAATAAAATTAAACCGAGCCTTAAGACCATCCACAATTGGATCGTTTAAGTCTATAAACTTAGCATTCAATGAAAAGAAAAATGATACTTTTTGAAAATTGTTGTATACACATATAAGAAGGCTGAAACACACATATAAAAGATCGTAATACCCATCGGCAGTTAATTGCCGTCAATTTCAATTTCCTCGGCAGTTAACTGCCGCCGGTTTCCTTTTTCTTCGGCAGTTAACTGCCGATGCGTACTGAAGCCAATGCAGAGGCAGAAGCACTTGCTTCTGGACCTGTAATGTGTTTTAAACACATAACACAAACCTATTCCAATATTTTCACATCATCAACAACAATAAATTATCAACATTTAATTCAAATGAAAATGCACCACGATAGCAAATTACCATGCAATCCTCCTCTCCAAGCCACCAATTTTTTCTGCATCCGTTAACAAATTATAATCCCTAATCCTAAACACTATAAAATAAGACCTGCATAATCATAAAAAGACAACAATTTTTCACCAAACCCGAGCCGCAGCAACAATCAACACGTAACCTGCAAACAACACAAATACAAACAACAGAATCCAACAATCACATAACCCATTACACAGCCGCGATTCCGAACCAATTTTCACAACACAAATTACATACAATTTTTCACCACAGAATCTGTACAAAAACAACAACAATAATCTGCAAATCGAAAAGCACATAAAAACAATTTCACACGACAAAAACCAGTCAAAATCCCACAACACATAAACCTGCGAACAACATTCACGACGGTGCAACACAGTACCGAACCACGCACACAAACGGATCGGCCGAATCTATTAGAACATCAACGAAGCAACAATCACAAATCAGTCAAAGCTCGAGACCCAAATCGAAACAAAACCAAATCAAGGTTTAACAAAAGGTAAGCTTCTTTCCCTTTTTTTTTTCCTTCAGGATCTAGAGGTTTAGGGTTAGGATTTGGAAATTTGGAGCCTACAATCGAATAGAGGAAGGAAAAAGAAAGAGAAAGAACAAAAAAAAACAAGAAAAAGAGTTGTTTTTACAACTCCGACGGTGGCGCCGCCGTCAATGGCGGCTAACCGCCGCATTGCAACCTCCGACCACCTCTCCTCGTCGGAGAAGACAAAGAATTAAGCGAGAGAAGAGAAAGCAGAAAATGTTAGAGAGAGAAGGGAGATGGAAAATGAGAGAAAATCTCATCACAACCTATTTATAGGCACGTTTGAATTGAGTGTGCGTGGGTGCATGTCCTACCATGCACCCTCGCTTCCCAGTCCTTTGATTTGATCATGTGACCAATCTCACCTTTGAATCAAGGTTGTCTGATCAATCAGACGGCCAAAACCGACCCATTTGTTCTTTCCGAACCAAATCGGTTCTTAACCCGACCCGTCTGTCAAAAACCGACCCATCTCTTTAACCATGAGCCCAATTCCATTTTTTGTTATTTTGCACACCCCCCATAATACTGCTGCCCACCCCCCACCCCCACCCCCACCCCCCCTTTCATTCATTTTTTTTATTTTGCTTATTCTTTCATGCATTTTTATTTTTTAATTACATTTTATTTTACCGCATCTTATATTGATTAGTTCGCTTTCTTTTGCATTTTTTTATTTTAATTTTAAGAGGCTTGAATGTAAATAATTCATGCATTTTAGTTTAATTTTCTAGCATTACACATTTTTAATTTAGTTCGTAGTTTATAGCACGGAACTTATAATGTAAATTAGGCTTAAATGTAAATTTATTATGCATATTTATTTTTCCGCAGATCTTAGAATGTATTTTAGGCTTAATGTAAATCATTCATGTGTGTGTATGCCTTTTATCTTCTTTCTAGCTTAGGTTAATGGTCTTTGTGGTGATCCAACGTCACCACAAAGTACCTACGCTTTTATTTTCTTGCTCCGATAGTTTTAATTTTAGTTTAATTATTATTCAAATACAAAAAAACATGCAAATAACCACAAAAAATCACAAAAAACTTTTTCCCACAATAAACCTTGATTCAAAAATCAAGTGATCCTTTTATTTTTTTATTCTTTCTTAAATCAAAATTGCAATCAACTTTAAATACATTTTAAGTCATTTTCCTTTCACATAAAAAACACAAACCAACTTATTCGCCACTTGGCTTTTATTTTAAAACCTTTTTCAAAACTAATAAAAAACACAAAACAAATCAAACACAATTTTTAACCCCGAACTACGAGGTTTTGATCCCTCACGGGTACGTAGGTAAAGGAAACTCGTCCTTCCAAACAATAAAAAATGTAGATAAAATAGGTCTCTTTTTCTTTTTATCACTTTAAATTCCATTTTTAAAAGCAAGCAAGTTATATCACAATTAATTAAATAAAATCAAGAGGTTCTCATAGAATACTATGGATATTTAGGGTGCTAACACCTTCCCTAAATATAACTAACCCCCAAACCCTTAATTTTTCAAATTGGGGTGGTTTGAACTTTTTTCCCCTTTTTCTTAAAAATCAAATGTTCAGTCGTGAAATAAATTAGTGAGTCAAACGCTAATCAAATAGCCTTGATCTCCGAAAAATGACGCAACATTGCTGTTGCCTCCTCCTCGGCCTCTGGCCTCGCCTCCTGGTCAATATCGGCGCAATCTGCTCCCTAACATGACGCAAGGCCGCATACAATATCCTGCGGACTCATGACCTCCTCCTGACCCAAATCCTGCGGGCTCATGACCTCCTCCTGACCCAAATCCTCATCAGCATGGGCAACAACGCCATTCACCATGTCATAGGTATCATGCGAGCATCTCGCCTCGTACCGCTCCCACTGTTGTGCAATGATCTGCTCTTCATTTGCTGGCCGCAGAAGATCTCCTGGAAGAGGTGGCAAAATCAGAGGGTGAGACACCCTGGTGTACAATAACACATAGACATCCCTCATCTGCCATGTGTGCTTTCCTACCGGCTCACCCCAATCGGGCTCCTTAAGCGTGTGAGTACGGAAGTCAAGGAATGCCTGCACAATCTAAGGCGGTCACAGCTCTACAACATCCGTCGGATGTCTAGGGACGGTCTGGACGTATTCGTACTGCCGCAAAACCCTCTCAGGCAAGTGACAGTACACCCTAACAACACCTCACATAATCCAGCCCGAATACCAGAAAATCTCCTTAAAACCCTGGATCTCCCTGTGCTCTTCGTACGACCTCCAACATACGTCATCAAACTGCAAATGATCAAGCAATGAGCGATATGTCACCCCCTCTCCATGTCCCTTCTGTAACGTCCACTTCGCTGCAACCGGATAATTTTCAATATAGTGGGGATTTGAATCCACACTGTAAAAGTCAGGAAAATGCGCCAAAAACCATCCCTGCACAAACCAAACAAATCATATTTATAAGATATTACGCACGAAAAATATTAGAAAAAAAATAAAAGTTAGGGTTCAAATGTGACAATTTCTTACAGTGAGTAGTGTCACGCTTCCCCCAAGAGCTCTGTCTCCAGACAAACAGGCCTCAGCAAAACAGTGGTATAGGTATGCCAATGTCCTCCCTCCCCAAGAATAATTACGCATCCCCGCGTAGCCATCCTCCATGGATGTCAGATAGACCAACACGATGTGTTTGTTGCTTTTATCACCAAACAACAAGCATCCAACAAGATATAGGAGATAACACTTCGCACAAGCAGTCCTAACCCTCTCCAGCTCCTTTGGATCCGCCAATCTGGTAACACTATCAAGGTACCTCGTATAATACGCTCTCATTAACTTATAACTAATGTAACCACCATATTCTTCACCACAATTTCTCTTTGCATCCGTCTACGACACACCTAAGGGCCTCACCATTAGTTCCGCTCCCTTAGTCTGAGACATCTTCTTCGGATGGCTCAACATCCGCCCTTTAACCGGAAGATGCGTAAGACATGCGACGTCATCCAAAGTAATGATCATCTCCCCCAAGACCATGTGAAATTTGTTGGTCTTGCCACCTCTCGCATAAAGTCATCAGTAAAGCATGAGGCACAGTGGTGTAGCCTAGATAAACCAAATCATGTAACCCGCTCTCCCTAAGCGGACACCAAAACCAATCCTGATTATCGTTTGGACGTCGGAGACTCAAAATCTTAGTCCTATGATTAATCGGTTTTACAACATGCACCTTACGAACCTGAAATAATAATAAAATAAACATATTTTAAACAACTTAAACAATGTAAACATTTAACTAAACAAAATAAAACTTAACACATTCAAAAATAAAAATCACAAATTTAAATTTCCGCATGCATTTTTAAGTTAAGACATAACACATGTAAAACTTAAAAAACACATAACAAAATTAGTACGTTTAAATTGGCACGCACGTGAAATTTCACTTTATATTACGCGCGACATTTTAAAATTAAATTCCGAGCACCAATTTCAAACATAAAGAAAATAATTAAACAAAAACACATATAAAAGTTGATATAATAATTAAAACATTTAAATTCTGTTGTATATGATAATTTTAGACAATTAAAAATAATTCTTACGTTATCTGAATTATACCAAAGCGGCAATGCCACATGGTAGGCATAAGAGTGCAGCAGAGATGTATCTTCCGATCCTCCAGGAAAGGGAGGCTGCAAAGGTAACGCCGCTGGGGTAGCCGTTGCTGCAATGTCATTCTGGTCCATCATAGGCACAACATCGTCCGGAATATGTTGGTCGTCGTACCTACCATCAGTGACATTGTGGTGTACCTGATCCTGATAATTCAAGTACTCCACCTGGATCGGGTCAACCACCTGTGACTCTACAGGCTATGTAGCCTGAGAAGTCCCTGAACCATCCCCCCTCCGACCTCTTTCCCTCTTCGGTATATGTGCGTTTTTCCTCTCCCGCCGGTGGCTTTGTGTCATAGCACACCTACCAGCAATCATCTTAGATGGATCAATCAGCTGCCCCTGTTCCTGATCAGATGTATCTACACAAAAAATTAAAAAATTAACATCATTCAACTTAACGTAAATAATCAAACACATTAAACCTAAACTAAACATAAACATTCACATTCGATGAAAATCAAAACTACATTCAACCTAATTCAATATACACTTTATCAAAGTACAATGAACATCATTTCCATAACCTAAAACCATTCAATATAATCATCATTTCAATATAATTTATGTGCATCATTTTCATCATAACCTAAACATCATTCAATATAATTCTTATAACCTAAACTAACTAAATAATCAAGAATCAATATACACTTTATCAAAGTATAATTAACATCATTTCCATAACCTAAACTAACTAAATAATCAATATAATTGTCATTGAGACATTTTATCAAACACTTTGTGTGCAAAGTATCAAACATATTCAAATTGTGTTCATTTGGCACCATTCGATACCACATTATCATTAAACATCATTTAAACAACATAGGCAACAACTACATTCATTTATGAATTCATAAACTACACATGCAATGTTCAAATTGTCAATTTCAAAATCAACCGTAACCACATGCAAACTACTCTAATTTTTTTTAAAAAATAAACCTAAACAAACTAACATTATGATTACAGTGATTGATGCAACTTACTTGTGATAATGTGTGATTGATTTGCTTGCAATTCATAGAAATGACTTTGGTGAGAATTTGAGAGAAGTTTGAACCAAAATTGATACTGAAATGGTTTTGGTGCTTCAGTTCCTGTATAAACATGCATCGGCAGTTAACAGACGATGGAACCGGCGGTAGTTAACTGCCGAAGCTTTCCTCAGTAGTTAACTGTCGTCGGTTCTATTTTCCTCGGTAGTTAACTGTCGAAGGGTATTTTGGTATTTTACATGTGTTTTTCAGCTTAACCAAATGTGTCAACAGTAATTTTCATACTTTTTTTAGTAAATAAAAATGGTACTTATTTATTAAGGACCACCATCTATATGCTACTCACATTGAAGATGAAATAAAATGGATACTTAAGACCATCTCCAATGAAAGGGTCTTAACCTTTTAAGGCCCGATACCTATTAGGTATCCCCATTGGCGATGAACTTTTTCTGGGTCTGACCCAAGATCTTACTTAAGACAATCATTCTTAAGTGAGACCCACACCTTTTTAATATTAATAATTGATATGTAACGATATAAAGTTATTGATAGTTGATTAGTATGTTTTATTTAAGAAATTTGTTTGAGTTGCTGGGTTCGAGAGATTGAGTTTTTCTTAGATACTACTATTAAAAAATTATAAATAAGTGATGTGTAGATATGAGACCCATTTAAGTACCAAAAAATGGATGTCTCCATTAGAATTGAGTTCTTTTTCTTCACCTTTTATGTGTAAATTTGTATTAAAATAAATGTATTTTTGAAATGTAATAATATATAGTTATTGGTGGATCCATTTATAAATTTTGATTAAAGTGGTTGGAAGAAGTGAACGTTTATCGGTTGGTGGAAGTGAATTTTTGTTCTTAAAAAATTATGAATAAATGATGTGTAATATTCACTCGTCGCAGATTTTAAGTCGTTTTGGAAAATTTAACCTTTTAAAAAGAGATAATAAGTTGTTTTAGAAAAAAACTGTTCTAAATTACAAATTACTTTACGATACCAATGAAGTATTACTATTGTTTTTTCTTTATACACTTAACTATTTATTACTCTCTTATTTTTATTTTTTAATTTATTTTTCTCATATTATTTATTAAAGATAATTTTGTAAAACAACTCATAATTTTTTTTCTCGAAATTACTTAAATTATTTAATATGTATGACATGATCTAAACAATTTATAATTTAGAATAGAAAGGGGAACTCAAATCCGCCTAAGCATCCAAATGAAAAAAACCAGTAGATGCTCTAAGAAAATTAAATAAATTCTTCTATCTTAACTCTTATGCGCCAACAGCTATACTTTTCCTTTGTAAAAAAAAAAAAAGCTATACTTTTCTTTTGTCAAAAAAAACAGCTATACTTTTCCTCTTCGAAATTTCTTTGGTCAAATCAAACGATATATTTTGCTAACTTTTCCTTCTACATTTCTATTATAATTTTCTTTTCTTTTTTCCTCGTATTTTCCTTTTACATCTTACATATTTTGCAACTCAATAATAATTTCATTAAAAGAAGAATAACAAAGGAGAAAGAAAAAAGGGGTAACAATTTTCTCCAAATAACAGCACTTTATTTGACAAACTTCTTTCAACACTCTATCTAATTAATTAAGATTCGTATTAATTAATTAAAATTCGTAAGAGTTTTACAAAATTTATATTGTAACTCATATTTTTTTAACGATATCCATTTTTAAAATAGTAGAACTCTATTAAATGATTTTAACAAAGGAGTGTGTGGATATGATTGTCATAGAGAGATTGTTGATAACATTCTCTCTATCATTTAACGATATCCATTGATTATTATTACGTCACATCACACGAATAGTTTCCAATGTTAATTGCGTAGAACTTCATATAACTTATCATGTAAACAAGGTCGTTGACTATAAATTATAAATTATACGAAGTATATATAAAGGGCAAAGCTATACAAGAAAATAAGACTTAAAAGCCAACAACAAATATATAAATATGGGAAATTTTTTCTCTCGACGTGGAAAGAAAGATGATAACGTGGTTATTATGACTGGTGCTAATCCTGGAGGGGGACGTCATGGAAATGGCGGAAGTGGAATTGGAGGTGGAATTAGTGTTGATGGAGGTGGTGGAGGGTGTGGAGGCGGAGGGTGTGGCGGTGGTGGAGGGTAATGAGGTGGCGGTGCAGGCTTGTGAGATATGGTTGGCCACCTTATGTAGTCATGTTTTGTAAAAATTTGGTAACCTCCCCTACACATGTCCTTATATCGAATCACCTTATAATCTTATATATTTAATTATAACTATTTATCTTATGTGAAATAAATCTTGTTGTACTTCTATTCAAATTGATGTTATATCATAGTTATACAAATTTCTAAATTTGGATAGTGAATGTATGCTTTAGTATGTTAATTTGTACAACGTATTTTGAATGAAATTTGTATTTTGCAATTTGATTAGAATAAAATTGAATTCAAATATCCAAGAGCATTTGAATGAAAGATTTTAAATCTTTTCAAGTTGAACCAGATATCTTTAGTTCAAATAGCCTATATGCTATTGTGTTTTAAATAATTCTATATATTCTCTTTCTGACTACGTCATTTTATTGTAACAATCTTGAAATTTTGATAAAAGAGAAAATTTTATGAGTTGCGCATAATTCATTGAACTCATATGAAGTGAATTCACCTCATGGATTATAACTCAAAATTTGTTTTCCTTCCCTGCAAGAGCTTTGAAATTATTGAAGCAACAAAAACGTTTCAATTTTGCTTCAAAAAATATACTCATTTTTTCTACTAAGATCCCCATCAAAGATGTTGTGAATTCGGACTCAAATTTCACACCAATACAAACTATGATGTGTGGAGTAAGTATCAATGGCAACCAACAACCAAAAATTAACCACAAGCAACAACATCAAGTGCATAGCAAAACCACAATCCAACCAAGAAATAAACAAGATAAAGAGAGTAAAGAAAAGATAACACACCAAAGATTGTTGATCCAGTTCGGTCCAACTTTACCTAATTTGGGGAAGAGATTGATCTCTCCAATCCACTATCAATGAGTTCTTACAAGGAGATACAAATGGGTTACAAGAAATTAGCTTCAACAAGCTCACAAAGAACAACCCTAATTTCTATCCATTTTTTCCCAATCTCACTAATGAACAAGACACTCATGAATTTTCACTCTCCCAAGGTGTTTACAATTGTTTTCCAACTCTAGAATCTAACCTCCAAAGGAGAACCAACCCTTAGCCTTTGATTTCACTAAGGATCTTCTCTTTTGGTTTCACAAGACTCACCCAAGTTGCTCACAAAAGACTCTCCACTCATGTGTTTCCCAACCCCATGAATCTTCCCTAAAAGGCACCAACCCTTTTCCCAAGAGCCCCCTCTTTTGATTCTCCAAGATTCACATCTTGAAGCTTTGAACTCACCCAAAGACCCTCAACCTTTAGTATCTAAAACCCTAAAAGTTCCCTCCTTTAGTTTCCATGAGATTCACCAAGCTCTCTAAACAAATGGGTCAAAGAATGCTTAAATAGTGTGACAGATCTATCAAAATCGCGCCACGCCTGAGAAACCATACATTTTGCCAACAAAATCGCGGCACGCCACTAAAAATCGCGCCACGATTTTCAGCTTTCACAGCATCACAATTTTGAGCCATTTCTCAACAAAAGAGTATGAAATATTTACTTTTAGCAAATGATGGTGGGTTTTCTGGCCCACACAAATCAGTGTGCAATAGTTGCAGTCGCTTAAGTGCTCTTGATGCCATTATATGTTAAGTGGAAAGGAAGTATTTTTACAAGAACTAAAAAATTCCATGATTTAAAATTTCAAGTACAAAGGATTATTTATGTTGTGTTCTGGTCAAATTTAACTCATATCAATAAATTTGATATATGGAGCAAAATTAGTAGCAACTAAAATCAAAGTGATCACAGACTACAAAATAAGATAAAGGATACGAAGAAAAACACAACGATATTTGTTCACTATGTTCAATCAAAACATGACTTATTGTAGAGGAGAGAGTAGCTCTCCAATTCACCATCAAAAAGTTTCTTGCAAAGAGATACAAGAGTTACAAGAAATTAGTCTTCAACAAGTTCATTAAGAACAAACCTTAATTTTTACCCTTTTCTTGATTCTCTTCTCGACTAATTTTTACCGTTATCAAGAAGTTGTTTACCAAGTGTTTCCCAATATGTAGCTTTTGATTTCCTAAGGATCTCCTCTTTTGGTAAACCATATTTTACCTCACTTTCACTGCCTTGGTCTCCTTTCTTTTTGACTCCAAGTGTTGTATATTTTAAATAAACACTCACAATCAACCAACTTGTTGCCACATGAATAAATTTAGTACATGTTGGTTGATGAGTCAATAAATTAGTGTTTTTAATATATTATTTGAGTCTATTATATTTAGATTTGATTTCGTTTTATTTAAATATTATTTTCTTTTAGAATTATTTTACTTCAATTGCAAGTTATTATATTTCAGGAACAAATATCTAAAGATTTAGTCTTGGAGCAAAAGAAAGAGGATTAGGAGCTGATTCGGGATGAAAATACGAAATATGGGACAAAAATATGTCACTCCCCAAGTCAGAGACTTGGCACGGCCCGTGCCACCAGCAGCACGGCCGTGCCAACCTTCAGGATCCACTTATGTTGTTTCTGCTTCATGGACAAGCTACCTATTAGTTTACTTCTAACCTAAAAGCCCGTGGTTTCTTGTGGAACATTCTAGTGTTATATTTCTTAGGGCTTAAGTCATTGTAAACTATAAATAGAGTAACTAGCTATCACAACAATTCATCTTTTGTTCTTGTAAATAATAAGTGACAATTGTTTCTTTGAATAAAAGTTCACCTTTATTTTATGTTCTTCTTCTTCTTCTTTTTCTCTTCTATGTCTACAAGGAACGTTAGTGAGTAAACTCTTCTTGTCTTGGGATTGTTGGATAAGTCTTATGACATAATCCTAATCAAACCAAGCCATAAACCCTAATTTTATATAAATCTACTTTCTAATCTAATTCACCGTTTTTATAATGAATTAACAAATGTCAAACTCATAAAGCGAAAGCGGAGAGTTAGTATTTGTTAATTCATCATCTCAAATATCAATTCATAAAGCGAAAGCGGAGCTTTGATATTGGAACAAGTGAATTCAGACAAGGGTTGCGAAACATGAGAATAGTCTAGCAAACTTTGAGACATATAAAGTTTCGTTCTTCAAGTATTCCAATAACAATCAACCATGAGAATATGCGTGGTTGCTAGAGGAACACATTCACTGCACCTCGAAAGATACTTTGATACGCTAAAGAGAAACTTGTCTTTAGAAAGTAGGTCGAATATAAAGTTTAGGTTTAGGGTTTGTTTGTGAAGGATTGGTCATCTAGATGAACCAATAATCCCAAGGCACCTCTTTATTATTATTGTTATTTTCTTTCAAAACAAAAACCAAACCTTTTAACTTTCAAACTTTCATTCTAATCATTGTTAAAAGTTAATTAAATTCATAACTTCCTGTTGGAACGATACTCTATTTTTACTACTTCGGTAGAACCGTGCACTTGCGGTTTTACTCATCATTGGTATTGAATAAATTGGAATAAAGTTGCACAAGTACACAAAATCAATTGAAAAAATAAACGATTTAATTTAGTTTTAATTTCATCTACATTACATAACATTCTCCCTAAATATATGTGGTATCATCATGATGTTGTATTTAAATTAAATTGTTGAAAGTTTGTCGAAAATGTCGGCATTGAAGTGTCTCTTTAATTAGCTCAGAGATTTGAAGCATCATTTGAAAACTCAAAAGAATGAAGAGAACACAACACATGTATTCTAGCAAATCAACTCTATAGGTTATCACATCGAATCTCTTCATATTAGATGAGTAGGGACGTAAAGAAATGCACTCCAATATATTCTTTTGAACTTAATCTTATTGCACTGCCAACTGACAAGTTTCAATTGAAAAAAGAGCATGATCAAGCACAAAACAACATCTTAGATGTGCATTCCCTTAAGTCATATTCATCATATACGAAGGAATTCAATGTGAAAACATATTCCACATAATTATACTCCCGGCATTTCTCTATGCGCTATACTTTTCCTCTTCGAAATTTCTTTGGTCAAATCAAACGATATAATATTTCGCTAACCTTTCCTTTTACATTTCTATTATAATTTTCTTTTATTTTTACCTCGTATTTTTCTTTTATATTTTACATATTTTGCAACTCAATTATAATTTCAATAAAAGAAAAATAACAAAGGAGAGAGTAGTAGAACTCAATTAAATAATTTTAACAAAGAGTGTGCGGATATGATTGTCTTAGAGAGATTGTTGATAACATTATTGCGTCACATCACACAAATAGTTTCCACCTTTCCAATGTTAATTGCGCAGAACTTCATATAACTTTTCGTGCAAACAAGGTCGTTTGACTTTATATTTGTCAAAAAAAAAGGTCGTTGACTATAAATTATATGGAATGTATATATAGGGTAAAGCTGTACAAGAAAATAAGACTCAAAAGCCAACAAAATATATATAGATATGGGGAATTTTTGCTCTGGACATGAAAAGAGAAGAGATGATAAAATAAACAAGAAAAATGGTGGATTTAAAGCCATGCATGGTGGTAACATGGTTTTTATGACTGATGCTAATCCTGGAGGGGGTCATCATGGAGGGGGTCATCATGGACATGATGGAGGTGGAGGTGGTGGTGGATGTGGAGGTGGTGGTGGAGGTGGCGGAGGGTGTGGAGGTGGTGGTGGAGGGTGCTGAGGATGCGGTGGAGGCTTCTGAGATATGGTTGGCGGTGTTTTGTTGGATTGTATTTACTTAGTTGACATGCCACCTTATATAGTCATATTTTGTAGATATTTGGTAACCTTATATAGTTAATTATACCTCTTTATCTTATGTGAAATAAACCATGTTGTACTTCTATTCAAATTGATATTATATCATAGTTTTATAAGTTTCTATATTTTGATAGTGAAAGTATGTTTTAGTATGTTAATTTGTAGTACAACATAATTTTGAATGAAATATGTGTTTTGCAATTTGATGAGATTAAAATTGAATTCAAATATCCAAGGGCGCTTGAATGAGATGATTAAGTCTTTTTCAGTTGAACCATATATCTTCGGTTCGAATAGCCTACATCTTATTATGTTTAAAATAGTTCTATAATAAATGTTTTTTATAGCGAAAACTTAATCCACGAAACTTTCATGACTGCATAAACACATCCTTTATTTTTGACAACTACATGTTTGGTAAGTGGGCTTTTTATGTATTTATTGCCAAGGCATTTTCCCATTGGTGGAACATTCACAAGATTTCTTTCGTGATATGTACCATTCTCCTAGTTCTATATATTCTCTCAACTATATCAGTTTGTTGTGATGATCTTGAACTTTTCAAAAGACTGAAAATTCCATGAGTTATCTGTTTTGGTTGCAGAAAGTAAGCAACGGTTAGGATTCTTTGAATCCCCCCTATTTATATTGTTGAATATTAAATAACAGTAATATCATCGTTCATTTATCTTAAGTAGAATATACAAGTGATGAGGCCGTTGGGACGTGACTAACCTAATAGGTTGGAAGCTTCACCTGCTGATCACACGGTGATCCTTACGTGTGCGATCTATACTTCCTAACTAGGTCTATCCCTCCAATGTTTGGTTGTACCTGCTGGTCACACGACGATCCTTACGTGTGGGGTCTTACCACCTCAAAGGTAAGTGAAACATAGACTTTATATTGGCTTTCCTAAGGCAATGAAGGTCAAGGTTCATTAGGTCTACCCATCTATGCAATGAATAGTCACCTCTATAAACTATTCCAATTTTATTTTTTTTACAATTTATTATTACAATTTTTTTTTGTTATTATAAGAAATTGGCAGTCTGATAAGTTTGTGGTAAAAACATCAATGACTCAATGTCATCCGCAACAACATAATTAACAAATGAAACATCATCAACAATCTAACAACATAAATAAAAAATATATAACTAACAGAATCAAACAAACAACGTCACTAGTATAAATTAAACAACAATTAACAAATCTCAAAATAAATCCCCCATCATACAAAATACCAACCAACATTCAAAGAAATTGCTAAATAAATCATCAGTTTGGGGCACCTATTATTACTAACAAATATGGTAATAATTTTTTCTTTTGAAGAGCCCACATGCCAACCTGCTTGCACCGTTTTTACGACAGGATATATCTGTTTTTCCACCCTTATTAAATTTAGAGGTGTGGGTTATTTATCAGAAGAAAAAGAGGGGAACTTAGAGTGCAACGAAGAAAGAAAAAAATGCTTAATAATAAGGTAAAAGAGTTCAAAGTAGTCTGGGTGAAAGTGAGGAAAGTTAAAAGAGATAAAACAGTGTTAAATTGGAATGAAGTTTTTTTTGTCAATTTAATAACAAAATAAGGTAGATTGGAGTTTAGTTAATTGATCTTTACTCTTCAATAATTGCTCTCCCACGCCCCAAAATTACCTAAATACCCTATACAACAATTAACTGCAGTTTGCTATCCAAATGTAGTTAAATTGTCGTTGTGTCTGCGACAGTTAACTACCATTACGTTCTGCCTTATACCAACGCAACAACTCACTCCTAAATTTCTACAAAGAAAACAATGCCTGTAAAACAATGTAAAATGTTGAATGATGGTGAAAGTGAAGGTTTTCCGAGATGTTGTTATAAACTTGATATAGAGGACATGTTGATGACATGTCATCTTACGTTACTCTTAGCATGTTTTTCAATTATTTTTAGTAGGTTTTACCAGCAAAAAGGAGAAGTATTAGAACAATTTCCTATGATTTCATAACTTTTGTAATGTTTTCTATATTTGAGTATATAATTCTAGTTTTCCCGAAACATAGCAATTTTAGGGGTTTTTTGAAGTAATTCACGAAGAAATCATGCAAATCGGCAAATCAAGAACATCCCAAGATTTGTGAAGACTTAGGAAAACCAAGAATGAAGATTCAAGAGGCCTCATGAGAGTTACAAGAGGGAAGAATTTTGTTCCCAAGTTTCGAGGCAAGTTATTTGAAGACGAAGACCTAAAACGACGGAAAATCAGAGAATGTGGGCCTAGGAAGAGATGACATGCGCCTAACGCATGGTTTTCCATGCTCTCACATGCGCTAGGCACACTAGCCATGCGCCCCGTGCATTTTGAAAAGTGTTGGGCGCAAGCGTCTTTTCCTGCTTTTTTATGGGTAAAGCCCACAATTTTAGCCCAAACTCAGGTAGAAACTCTCACTATAAATACCAGCCTTCGTCATTCAGAATTTTTCGTTCAGAATTGTAGCATTTCAAGAGAAAGGCAATTCTAGAGCTTCGGAGGAGTTTCTATCTTCTTCTTGATTTTCTAGGGTATGTTTTTATCTTTAGTAATTTGCTTTTAGTTACCATGTGTAACTAATCCTTTTTAGGTTAGAGCTCTAAGATGAACCTCTGTTTATTTTTGTTGGATATTTATTTAAAATAATATCGTTTTATTTTATTTATTTTTTGTTCGCTATTAAGTTTTATTACGAATTATTTATTTCAAAGGAGCGTAACCCAAGATTAGGTACTTAGGTTGTGACATAGCCTCATATTGATATTACTATCTTGCTGATTATATCTTGATATTTATAGCTCGTATATTAATATTCATCTGTCTAGGAAGTAATTAGTTAGTAACTAGCGAAAGATACCGGAAACGAGTTGACCCTAGTAGTAAGTAATTAGGAGGTGACATTACTAATACCGAGTAAAATCTGCTAGACCTATGAGGTAACTAATTAGTGATTAAGGAAACAAGCGACTACAGGGAGTAAACCTAATAGAACCATTCTCTTCGAACCTTGGTAAGGTAGACGCTGATAGGGCTGCCCGTTTGTAAAATTACCGAGAGAGAGTATGCTATAAGTGTCGTAAGATGCCTTAGGAAATGGTGGAAAGCCAACATAAAGTCTATGTTTCACTTACCTTTGAGGTGGTAAGACCTCACACGTAAGGATCATCGTGTGACCAGCAGGTGCAACCAAACATTGGAGGGATAAACCTAGTTAACCAGGAATTATAGATCCCACACGTAAGGATCATCGTGTGATCAGCAGGCGAAGCCTCCAACTTATTAGGTTAGTCACGTCCCAACGGCCTCATCACTTGTATAGTCTACTTAAGATAAATAAATGATGATATTACTGTTATTTAATATCCAACAATATAAATAGGGGGATTCGAAGAATCCTAACCGCTGCTTACTTTTCTGCAACCAAAACAGGTAAACTTGCTCCGTTGCATACATATAAAAATTGCAAGCTTCTAATCCTTATCTTTTATTATATTGTCTACTTAAAAAACAATAACACGAGTTGTTTGGACAAAACGATAATCCATGTGGATACAATACTCTACTTATCACTTTATTACTTGGTAAACGACTTGCTACACTTGCCTAATCCGACCATCACCTGTCAACTGACATACTTCTATTGGCATGACAACTAGATTAAGTTCAAAACAACCTGTGAAAATGAAAGGCAAGATGTTCCAAAAAAAATTATGAGCTTGATCCAGCTGCAATTGGTAAAGCGGAAATGTTTCAACGAGATCCACTAAGATGAAATTAAGGCGAAGGTTTCAGGGAAACTTTTTTAATGAGATCCACTACTATGGGTTCTTTCGATTTCTTTTGTATGAATGTTATTTTATGTGGTTTGTATCTGGATTGAATTGCAATTAGTATATTGATGCATTCCTTGTCAATCAAAATTTCATATGAAGAGCACATTTTTTTAGTATATAACCTTGCAAAGAATCAATGTTTCATTTTTCCTTTTTTGTGTGTGAAAAAAGGAAAAAAAATTTGTTCTACATTAGATATCACTTTTAAATAAAAATGATAATATTGAAATATGGGTCTGGCTGGCTCAACATAGCCCATAAATTTTTGGGTTGAACTTAATTTTTACATGAAAGTTGCTCAATAGGCCAACAAAATGCTCACATGTCCCTCAAAATAAAAATAAAAAACATCTCAGATTCTCACTTCCGATCGCTCTAGTTCATGAGGTAAGATTCGATCTCCATCGATTTCATTTAACCTTGGATCGAAAGTTATGAACCGAGATCAGATTGGGAGTTAGGATTTGATCCATTCATGCTTCAGACTTAGACATAATTTACAGTACAAAACACGTAATTCATCAACCATTCATATTTTCAAGAACAATTAACAACACTCATAATCGAACAATAAATTTTAACTATCATGATTCAACAATACACAAAAACTTATAATTCAACATCAATAATTCAACATTAATATGGTTTAGAAAAAGATGTTCAACCATAACTATAAATAAACCACAAAACTAAATTAAAAACTAAATTATAATTTAGACACATCAAAAGATTGCATTGAAATTGAAGGAATCAATGTGCTGAATAGTTTCGGAGTTCATTCCCAGTTTAAAAAAAATGCAAAACAACAATGTAATCCGTTTGAAAGATGTAATTAATATTCTTTGACGCCATATGAGTGAAGAAATCATTATGCAATTATGTAATGATAATTAGAGTCTAGGGAGGTTGAGTAGAGTAGCACATCCTTGGTTGCTTGATATTTAAATAGAAGCAGTTCGGGTCATAACCTCAAAACTTGAACGAGTAGGAGTTATAACCAAGAGATCAAATTATAACTTCCAAAAAAAGGTAACTTTTTGGGTTTCGAGGGGTGTATGAGCAAATGAAGGGGCCTATTGAGATTTTTTTTACGTCCCTTATAAGAAGTGATTGGTCCATTCCATCCCATTTATATGTGTTGGCTCGTCGGGCTAGGGCTAGGCCGAGTTAGCCCATTACCAACTCTCGGGTGTGTGAGTGTTACTTAAAAGGCTGGAGGAGATTAATGTATTTTCTCAAAAACAATTAAGGCTTAAATATGCAAATGATATTTGCAAATTTCAAGTGTTTTGGTTTTAGTCTTGTATTTATTTTTTTGCTTTTTTTTAATGGCAAAATATATATATATATATATATATATATATATATATA
>Ga0228710_1000549_pt1 | contig 48709 bp, 32 predicted proteins | sample MedpolnodulmetaG_FD_177995 | JGI IMG/M metagenome (GOLD analysis project Ga0228710, IMG submission 177995) | Root nodule microbial communities from Medicago polymorpha collected in Santa Monica, California, United States - pink nodules | ecosystem: Host-associated > Plants > Roots > Nodule... | reverse complement strand
ATATATATTCCTCTTTTTCATATTGTAATTGCTGAATGAACAAATTGAAGCTATAGCTTATAGAATACTTAGGTTTACGAAACACTTTGCTTTGTTATGGTAAGATTTTGTATTTTTATTGCATTTTTGTGAGTAACAAATTGTTTACGTGCTTGTTCTTAGGTCTTGCACAGTTATTTTATTCTATTTTCCTGTAATTTTTGTTTTTGAAATTGTGGTTTTCAAGTGATGGAGAAGTGGCTTGGTAAAAGTTTAATGGTTTAGGGAATTGTGTGTTTATGATAGGTTCTTGAGATTTTGAGTCACGTGAACAAGAGAGTGAAGCTTCAGTCTGATATTGGTTTGCCTTTGACTGAGTTGTGGACGTTGTATTCGGAATCTGGTGCTGCTCCGATGATAAGGAATTTTTGCATTGTCTATATCGAGATGGCTTTTCAACGTGTTAATGCAAAGGTTATTATTTCTTAGTGCATGTTTATTGCTTTGTTATATTTACTGTTTTGTGGTTATAAATTATAATGTGAAATTTGATACTGATAATTCCTGTTTAAGCACTTGGCTAATAAAGGATAGTAGAGCTGAGACTCTTATGAAATTTATTTTCATCTCTTTCAATAAACCGAGCGAGCGCACACACAGATATACACATACACACACATTATTTTTCGCTATTGAATACTTATCATGGAGCTTGTGGAAACAATCTAATGCCCTTGCAATTTGATTAGGTAAAGGAAGATTTGGCACCTGATCTATTGTTGAACATCTCAAAACTTCCTATTCAACACCAGGAAATTATCCTTAGAATCATTGTTAAGGTATCAACCTTTCTGAATCTCTGTTGTTATATAAATAAATTTTGTATACTATTTCGTTAGATACTGAATACTTCTGCTTAGTTTGAGTGTTTTGCAAATTGGACTTGAGGACAAAGTGTGGTATTGACTTTGGCCATTCCATTCCTCCCTTGGTCGATGATTTTATCATTTTATTTATCAATATTACGTTTCGTTGTAAACTAAGCAGGGTTTACATGCTCCTTCTCTTTGATGCTTAACAGATTATTGACAGCAATTAACAGCTTTCACTAACAACAGCCTATCATAAAAGCATGACCATATACATAACAGATACATGCATATACTCAGTGCTTATCTTTACACGTAGCTGTTATGAACCCAAAAACAAGTATTGAAGATTAGTATCATAAATAGAAAGAAAGAGAATGAATCTATCATTGGTCAAAGAAGTATGAACTGAAAAAGGAGACGGTTCTCCTTCCAAGTGTTTCCCCTTTCTACTACAAAGCTAATTCTCAGTTCCCAAATGCTAAACAGAATGTATATCCCTTTAATCTATTCCCTTGATCTTACTATAACCACCTAACTAATTCTATTACTACTTGCAACAAATTGTACAACTTCTAGAGTCCTATCAACATGCTTCTAAAGAAAATGCCGGCACACGCAAAATTACTTGCATAAATCAAGTTTTCCTAGTTTGTTATCTCCCAACACACACACATGAGAAGCTGGGAGAACTTGAGTATTGGCATTGGTTGCACTTTATTTTGGCTGGCTTGTGAGAAAAGGAGGAATGTTTCAAGGGACTCAAAACACCCATTTGCACCAGAATGCTGCTTGTCATAATTATTCTGCCCGAAACCTAGTGTAGAGTCTTATTTGCCCTGATACATGTTTGCGAGAATCATGCTTAGTTATTGATCTTTGGGATATGAGTTATGACTACTACTTCTAATGAATTGCTGCTTGTTTTTAGGTAATTGGTGAATGCCACTCTGGTCAAATTGGTGATGAAGTTGCTGTGAAGTATAAAAAAGTGAACAATTCTCAAGATAGGGAGCTGTTTATTGAGTTTTGTCTCCATACAATGTTGTACCAGCGGGTCTCTCAAAGGTCTGGAATTAGATTTTTTATACCGAATGGAGCTTGTGATATTTGCATTTGTTATGTCACAAATTTGGTTGATTCATTCCCATTTAATCAAATGGTAGTTTCTGTTTTGTTGTAGTGGTGGATTCCCTCCTGGGCTTTCTGTTGCTCAAGTCAATCGTGTTACAGGGAAACAACAGTTGCAAAATAATGAACTTCTATTAAGAAAGGTAATCATGTAATGGTTATACCATTATCTTACCATGTAAAGTTCAGATAGTGTATGTTGTTGGTGTTATTACCATGGTTCGGAGAACTGGTAACTTCTTCCACTCATATCCATCTTCCTTCACAATTTTTTCTCTTATCAGAAGGAACACTGTCTAATCTTAGAGTTTCTCGTCTCCATAGGGATATTCTGTTCATTTTGTTTCATCTTTCCTAACTAGAAATTCATGAGTTCAGGACTTGATTCATAACAGGACATTATAGACGTTGTTTGATTCACATAGCTGACTACCTAGTGGAAAACGATTTTGTTGATTGTTGTCATTGATTTCTAAATTTTCATTTGAACAAACATGCAAACTTGTCAGTATATTCACATTTGGATGGTTATAAGCACGTCCTACTTTGCCTTTACAAAAAAAGCTACTATATGCTTGTCTCATTTTGTTTTTTTGTTAATGCAGTTGGGTATTTTGAATGTTATTCAAGCCATGGAGCTTAACCCTGAACTTGTTTATCCTTTATATGTCGCTGCTTCTGTAGATTGGTATGTTCTTGATCTCATTTTACTGAAACTGTTTTTATTCTTTCTTACTAATTTATCTTTCTGAGTTGTATCTTTTGTGGTGTTTTTTTTTTTTTTTGGTGAATGATCACATTTGTTGTTTGATCAATTAACTCAAGTGAAGAGCCTGTGGTCAAGAGAGGGGAGGAGCTTTTAAAGAAGAAGGCCAGTGGTGCTAATTTAGATGATTTATATCTGATGAAGAGACTATTTTTGCTATTTAATGGTAAGCTATTACAACTTTTGTTGAGATATAAGGACATATGTTGATGTCTATTATAGAGTTTCAATATTTTTTAGTTCTTTTTCTTCAATTTTTTCATGATTATATGTATATGTGTGAAAGTTTCATATGAATCTTAAAGCTTGCATGATTCTTACATAAATTAACTCTCAAATATATCCACGTGCTTCAGAGTCTCTGCTTAGTTTAAATCAGGTTTTTCCTAACTACATATTATTTTTTTCATATATCAAATAACCTTTGAGTAAAATTTTGCACACCTCCTGTATTTTTTGAACTGGGCCCTCTTGGGGGTCTCCAATGCTTTATTACTTGCTGCCCCCATTTTATACACTAAGTGCAATTTCAACAAAGGGAAAAAGGGCTCCAAAATCGTCCTTGTTCTTGTCATGAGGGGGCGTTTAAGAAATATAAGAACATACTTAGGCATCCACTTGGTCTTTAGCATTTACTATGAAAACAGTCTCATTAATTTTAGTCCTCTTTTTGTTTGATAAGGAGAAAAAGTGGGTATAAGGTAATTGCTTTTGTTTATGGTTATAAATTTCAAAATGATCAAGAGAAGGCACTCAACCACATTTCGCTCCTAATATATTTTTATTCAGTCCAAAAATTTAAAATCAAGAGAATGATTTAAGCATTGTGATTATTTTTTATTTTTTTTTGGTATTTACTGGCTATCTTCTTCTAGGTCAAAACCTGTATATACACCTTTGCTAGCTAACTTAGCTATACTAGGCAAGGCGTTTATTGATAAATTTTTGTATGCCTTTTCAATTGACATTTTGAACTCTTACTATATCTAGGAAGTGTTTCAGTTTTATGTTCTTTAGTATTTATACATGATTGATGGTAAATGTAGGTACTGTTGGAGTTGAAAGTGTTGATTCAGAGTCAAGAGTGAGTCCTGGGAGTCATGCTCTAAAGGCAAAGTTAATGTCTATATTCTGCCGCTCTATTGCAGCAGCTAATAGTTTCCCGTCCACTTTGCAGTGCATTTTCGGTTGCGTTTATGGTAGTGAAGTTTTTATTTATTAATCTTGATCTTTACTGTGCTAATATATATGCTTCTGTTTAAAGTTTGCGGACTATATAATTGCAAAATTAATTGCTTAATTATTGGCCAAGGCAGCATGATTTTATGTTCGTTCATCACACATGCAATATAATAAGGGTTTTTCTATCATCTGCAAATTTGCACATGTTAAGAAATTTAAAATGGTTAGGTAAATTTATCTTGAAACTTGTACATTTTATATTAAATATATAACATTTTAATAAATAATTGATGTTTTCAATAACAAATTATTACTTTTAGTTGCTTTAACATGTGCAATATTGCACATGTTAGACAAACCCATATAATAATACGACTTGTGCACCTTATTGCCTTAATCTATTGTGTATAGAGTTATTTCATGTGTAAAGATCAAATCTTTGAAGTCATGCTATTTTTCTTTGACAATGTTGCTTTCTGTTGAGATGAATGAGAATTGTGAAGATTCAGAGAGCTTATGTTTTGAAATTGTAATTCTGATTCTGTTTCTTATTATGTGATACCTGAGTGTTACATTCTATGTATAGAGATTCTACAGCGGAGATACAATAGCAGAATAATTAACTAAGTTACTAACCACTGTGTCAGCAACTGAAACTAACAAACAGGGGAATTGATGCCATGTCACGCATGACCCTCTTGTGTAGTCTCACTAACCCCTCCTTGGGATCAAGTTGGTTGATCTATAGAATGAAAGTCAAGCACCTTGAGCTTGTCCCTTAAAATGAGAAACTGATTGGTAGGCCTTGTGTTAATAGATTCTGCACATTGCTTTTTCTGTGGGAATTTGGAGCACCTTCAAACTCTTTAACAAAGAAAAAAATCAAGTTGCATATGTTTTGTTTTCGCATGTAGAATTGGTTTCTATCAAGGTGCCACAATGGTCACTATTATCACAGTAAATTGTAGGACGTGAGGTCTTGAGTCTTGGCATTCAGATCATGTAGGAGAGTTCGAATCCACTTAGTTCCTGCTGAAGTGGCAACCAGATTCTAGACTCCGGTACTCACTCGGCTTGAGTACCCAACCTAGAAACGACGACTGTTTGATTTTTCTACCCACCAGAAACTAAATTCAGACCAAAATATTATTCAAGAGCCTGAAGTGGAGTGCCTATTATTAAGATTAGACGCCTAAGAAAATCCTGTCAGTGTCAATAACAGATGAAATGCAGAATAGGTTGGAGATGCATGCCATGTGTGTGCCTCTCAAGTAGCGAATAATTCTTTTGACTGTTGTCCAGTGGGACTCTAGGGTTGTGACATGAACTAGCACACCTTGTTGACAGCAAAGGAGTTTTCTACCTTATGATAGTGGCTTAATGGAGGGAACCCTCCGTAAGAGAGGAGATGCTTTTGGCTACTGCTAACACAGGAGGAGAAGGTGTCAATCAGATCAGCGGAGGAGTTGGGGTGGGATCTATCAGTGGCTCTTGTGACAGAGGGGGAAATTGCTTGCTGTAACAAGCCACAAAATTATGAAGCTCTTGATACCATGCAAATATATATAACGTCCTTGAATTTCAAAGTTGCATCTCTGATTCTCACTATTTGATAACCGAGTTTTACAATCTAAACATCTAGATTCTATCACATAGGAGTTACAATAACCGGAACTAACTAACGAACCGGGGAATGGATGCAGTCTGCGACACTGCATGACCCGGTTGTCTATTCTCACAAGAATATGCAGAATATTAGAAACAACAGTCCTTAAAGATGCGAATAAAAAAGTGACAAGATAATATTCCTTCTGTGATTCAATTTTTCTTTGATTTAATCAGTTAATTCAGTGTTCTATGCAAACAGGAATAATTCCTAACAACAAAGCCCCCAGTTTCTCTAGTCATCAATGGTGGTATCTCTTTAACAGAATAAAACAGAACACTGAACAGGGATAATAGATTATAACTCTCTCTCTCTCTCTCTCTGATCTCTCTCTCAGAGAGAGATTGTAATCTTCTTTTCTTAATAGGGGAAACAAATGGAATCTTCCTAGTTTGTAATTTTTATTTTTAAATAATTTTCTTGCTTTCATATAGGTCAGAAAATTGTAACTTTTTTCTGTTTGAATAAAGTTCTTCATCATCCAAAATTCTTGAGACAAATGTATATGGATTAAAGATTGGGACATTTGTGCAAACTTTATTGTGTTGTCTTTTTTGCTAATCTCTTTTCTGTTATAGTGTTTATTACTAATCTCTTTTTTGTTCTAGTGTTTATCTTCAATATTTATATATTCTTGAATTTTGAAGGTAATGGTACCACATCAAGGTTGAAGCAATTGGGAATGGAATTTACTGTTTGGGTATTTAAGCATGTGAGTATGATATTACTTGGCTTTTGATTTTTGTCGGAAGTTTTACCTGTATAAACAAATTCTCTTTTCGCCCAGTAACATATTAGTTAGAAATTGTTCAGTTGAAGATATTGGATGAATTTTCAACTGGTAGCATGTTGAGGTGGAAGATAAATGGTGATGACCTGGGTTCCTGGGTTTGCAAGGGAAGATGCCACTGGGTGGATGTGGATAAGTAGGATAGGGAGTATTTTAGGTTTAAGGGGGTGTACCAGAGGAAGAAAAAATGGAAGCTGTTCTGGTGGCTATGGAAGGCAAACCCTTCATCTGGCAGTTTTAGGAATTTTGCCTATCAAATCCCATTTGCAATGAGTTTAAAGAAGTGGTGATTAAAAAAATTTAAGCCAGCATTGGTTCTAAATTCATAAGATTCTGTTAGGTTTGAGGCAAGAGGATTCAGTGCATTGCTGCCTCATAAATTCATAATGAGTCATTTGTCAAAGATATTTTTATGTGAGCACTAACTTCACCAAAATAGAAAAGTCTTGCTCTGACTGAATTGAGTTATCTTCATTTATGGATGTTACCTCTGTGTGATGTGTTCTGTTGAAGATGAACAACCACATATATACCTAGTGAGATGCATTGCAAATGATTTCACATCATACTTTGTCTCATAGACTGTTATCCACATACCTTTGTCCCACACTGAACCATTGCTCCTTCATCATCTCTAATATTTGTAAATATAAATGCAGGCAAAAATTGATCAGCTTAAGTTAATGGGTCCTGTTATTTTGAGTGGAATTATGAAGTCTCTTGACAGTTATTCAAGTTCAGAAGCAGGTTTGCTTAAGGAATTATAGTTATTATTTTTTTCTTGAATGATATTAGTCTATTTCATATTCAGTTTTTAAGTATTGACTCAGATGCCAGTGCTCGGGAGGTCAAAACTTATGCGTTTCAAGCAATTGGTTTGCTTGCACAACGCATGCCTCATCTTTTCAGGTCCCAATCTCTATTTCTTGTGGTCAAACTATATTTCCCTTTTCTAAATTTGTCTTTTCTGGAACTTATTTGCGTTGGCAGGACCATAGTATATGGTTTTGATTGCAAAATGTTACAGCACATTTGAAATAAACTATATACAATGTGTGTGTTAAAAGATTAGTTGATAGCTCTCCATTCTTGGGTGCATATATTACACAAAAATAAAACAAAAAAATAAAAAATACCATACCATTTATTGTTTGGTCAGCCAAACTTAACTTGAAATTATGATGGGGACCTAGTGACTTCCAAGCGTACTGCTCCTTTGTTATGAGGAACTGAAGCCGTCCATATTACTTTGCAAAAGAAGAGAAAAATGTAAAATTGAAACAATGGTTGAAATAAACAGTTGACCTTGTTGAACAGGAACACAGTGCAGTCTGTGTTGGGTTGGAGAAACGAAGCTGGGTGATGTATCGTAGGAACTAGGAATCTTTTCTCCGAAAATAAAAGAAGAGGAGCTTTCTAGAGAAAAGTGAGATCGAATTTGAAGAAAAGGGAAGTTATGTGGGATATCAATTAATTTTTAGGCAAAACTGTTGGGCGAATACTTTACGGGATACACCATTGATTCTCTTATATACAATTAGAGGGGGGCACTAATGGAGGTTTTGGGAGGGAAGTTACTAATTCTCACAAACCAACTTTTATGAAAGCTTACGCTAATAGGTGAGGATACAAGAATAATTCTTCTTGGCTTTGGATTTTGGAGTATGCTCCTCCTCAAGGTCTCAGGTTCGATTCTTCCCGGTGCCTATTTGAGTGGGATATTTAGCTTCTTCAAAAAAAGAAATCTTATATCTCTAAAAACACCCCTTACACATGAGTCATGAGTCCTTTGTGTATGAAGCATAGACAAAGCATAAGCCCACTTACCTTGTGCTGAAGTTCTACATTTTACTAGAGGAGTGGTGGCGGTATGTAATGACCAAACTCTAGACCACTTGAGAGGCTCTGATACCATACCATGAACCAACTATTCTTAAAACTGAAGTTACTTCAAAAAAAAAAAACTGAAGTTGTTAGGTGAAGATCCAATAATGTTTTTTTATGTTATTTCTCTAACACTTACAATGTGCTGAGTGCATATATGATTCACAATCCCTTTGTTCAAAGCTTATTGTTAGGCCTTTCTACTATGCAATTGTGAACATTCTTTGTTGGACACTGGTATTTTATAGAATTTATGGATGTCTGAATTGTAGTCCATGCAAGGCTTTTCTGCGTATTACATGATTTCAAAGCTAATATTTTTTTTGCAAGGATGCTTTATATACACTTAGTAAATACTGTATTGAGTATTTGAACGAGAAGATTTCAGTGTTTGATATTCCGTCAATGGTTGAAACTTTTTTTTGAATAATATTGATGATCTGAAACTGAGAATACAGGAGGTATTTAATATTTATATACTGTGATGCAGTTTATCACAGCTGTTTTAGAGTGTTATAATACCATAGCTAATAACTACTGCCAGCTACCTGCTTACGACTATTGCTGTTACACCACTGCCAATAGTTGTTTTGCATGCTTTAAGTTAAAAAATGTTATTTTTTCCATGATTTCTTATGTTCAATGAGCTTGTTCACCCTATCAACCTATTGATGATTAATAAGAGTGAGCGCCAAATTTTGCCCCCCTCCCCCTTTGTTTTAGGATGGTTTCTTGTTGCTTTCTCTGTATGACTATTTCTCATTTTCAGTTGATATCTTTTTTTTAACAGATGACAATTGCATTTGTTTGATTTAGAGGCCATGATTTGTCTATAAATATGATTTATGATAGAACATTATGATGTCGTTTGATTCATGTAGCCAACTTCACATAGTAGATAATAGTAGATAATGGTTGTTGTTGTTGCAGACAATTGAGTCCTTGAGTTAGGTCCTATTTAAGCTGTATTAAGTGGTTGCTAATGGAGCTATTACATGTTCTTTCAGGGAAAAGATTGACATGGCTGCTCGTCTTTTTCATGCATTGAAAGTTGAATCCCAATCTCTCCGATTTGTTGTCCAGGAAGCAACAATATCTCTTGCTGCAGCATACAAAGTAAATTACCTGCCTCTTATGTGAATCTATTTTTCATCAATAATATCTGTAATGGAAAATTTTCTTATGAAGTTTTAATCGTCACTTTATCTGATGTGAAAGTAGTTTGCAAGTAATAGTCGCACTGTTGATGTTTACCTCACTTGCATATATGATACATGACATATGAATTTATAGTATGTATCTTTAAATGTTTTGACAAGTAAAAAGTAAAACCTTGTAGAGCTATGACGATCCGATGAAATTTTTTTGTTTTAGGTATCATTTACTTTTAGTTTTAATGAGATGGAAATCATTTGTTCTCCTTTGTACCCTCATTAAAATCTTAACACCTCAGCAAAAAGCATCTCTCTCTCTCTCTCAAACTAACATTCCATCTCCTTTTTTGGGTGAAGTGTTATGTTTATTTGGAGATGTTAGAATATAAGCAAGTATCTTGATAATATATTATGTTAGCGTATCTTGAATTATCTCATAGGATTAGATTCTAATCTTGGATTATCTAAGGACTAAGATTAGTTTCCATATTACTCAGTTATTGTCACGATTTGTTTCATGATTTTCCTATTTATCTAGGATCTGGTGTCTTTTAGCCCTAGTGTATCTCAGGTTATGGGTTGAGCTTAACTCATCCTTACAAAACTGATATGTAAAAGGTGAGAGATGCCTTCCACTTATGAACACATTTTAGGCTATATCACATACAATGTGGGACTCTCTAACAATATAAATGGCATTTTTAGAATCATTTTGTTTTATGACTATATTGTGGTAAGTCTTTGACTAACTTGGTGTTATAAAATGAAATTATCTTCAAATTTAAAGTGTTAAGTGGTGCTCAAGATATTTTATTTTTTTGGACTTTGTTTCAATTTTCAAAACATCGTATTATGCTCTTGCTTATGAACTTTTGGTGGATTTGAAACTTTACCCTCCTTTCACATTCTTTTATTGACTGTATTATCTTGAATATCAGGTAGCCCCATTAGCAGTGTTACAAGATTTGGAGGTGCTTCTGCTAAACAATTCTCAAGTGGTATGACACAGCTTGTTGGCGATTCTTCTCTCCATGGGACTGTTTACATTATATTTTGATTTGTTTCTTCTTTAATATGAAAGACAGAAAAATATAATACCTTAAAACTTGAGATTCCAAGCTTTTTATTTTCCACTTTATCCTCTCAAAATTTTTTTTACTATAAAACTCTTAGGTTTTTATATTGGGACTAACTCATCCTTACAAAACTGGCGGTTTGTAAGGTGAGATTCCTCTCTTTATAAACTCTTGTCGGACTCTATCTTTAATCATTTAGTGATGTACTAATTTACCAAGTATGTTTTCGCAAAGTGTTTGATATTTTGATACTTATGTAATTCAACACGAGTAAATGCTCAAGAGATGTGTGATGACACAGAATTAATGGCGGTAAATATGCTCGACATATTATCATGATGATACTTAAATGATTTTAATAATTTAGAATTATAACTTTAGAGATGTTCAAGAGGAAAGTTCGAGGAAAGCTTACTAGGAATTAGCAACTTGGCTAGCTGTCGTACCTCTTGAGTTTGTCAGCATTCCAAGTTCTGGGAATGGGGATCTTTGCAAGGTTTTTGAGGCTGTAGACTCCTGTCCCTGTTTTCAGACAGATTTGATAGGGTCCTTCCTTAGAATTTGGATATAAATGGGGCTTGGTGCATGGATATAAATGGTGGGCTGCCCGAATCAGTAGGCTCTGATACCGTCTTAGAATTTGCTTGTGAGGTGACAACTGCCCCCAGTTATAAAAGTTTGTTTAGGCCATATCACTTCCAACGTGGGACTCTTAACTAAGCATGCCGCAGAATGATAACCTATTTATTATTATTAGTTCCATTGTTATTGTTATTTCCATTTTTAGCCTTGATTTGTCAGTTTTTGTTCATCCAAGGAAGATGCCTTTTCTTTTTACGTTCTATATTCTTTTAATAATATCCTTCTTTCCAAATAAAATTTGAAAGAGGTTCTTACAAGAACTTGTTTTGTTGTGATGGCAGGAGGAAAGTGAAGTAAGATTTTGTGCTGTAAGATGGGCAACCTCTCTGTTTGATTTTCAACATTGTCCGAGTCGTTTTATTTGTATGCTAGGAGCATCAGATGCTAAATTGGATATCAGGTATAACAAATTCCTTCTGCAATGTGCTGGCATGCTGTGATGAGCTAAAACACATTTAAAGGGGTTTTGCTTCAAGGGATTGGGTAGCTTTGGTTAAGTGATGTTTTCCTTTGTTGTTTATGTTTTCCTTTTACTTTAAGTGAGCTCATTGTCCTCCCAACTCTGTAATTATCTTCTCTCTGTCTGATTGATTTTCTTCTTTAAACAAGAAAAGAAAAACCGAGTCTATTATGGTTGTATTCTCTTCATTGAAAAGCTGTACAATGATTTGCCTGCATGTCTTTTCCAAAGTAGGCGCTCAGTGAGAGAATGAACCCTTTAGGCATTGTTTCTTTATTCAATCTGTAATCAAACCAATGTCAACCTTGATTTCACTGTGAAAATTACAGTTCTATGAAGCATGGAAACAAAACTATAATATGTATTTTTGTTCAAATTTTAGATGACTGCTTCCTCTAGTAGTATTGCTATTTCTTACTGATCACAACTCTTCAAACTTCTGCAGAGTAAAGGTCACACTGATGAGTTGAATTTTAACCAAAAAAATCTACATTGTTATTACTTTTTTTATTAGGAAAACAGTGACTCTTCACCCTGTAATGCCTTTTTTTGTTGCTGTAGATAATTACTTTATCCCATAGTGATTATCTCTGAACTCCATTCATTGGACAATGTTTGAAAATTTTGAGTTGTGCTTTTAGCACTATTAGGTTTCTGAGGTGATTTAATTATGAAGTTTCTTTTGATCTGAAGTCTTGTAAATTCATCTAACTGTTAAGGTTATTGATTTGAAATTAGTTTTTTTTCTTTCCCGGTTTGAAACAGAGAAATGGCACTTGAAGGCCTCTGTTTGCTTAAAATTGAAAATCAAATTGATGGTTTGAAGTACCCCAAACTTGGTATGATGTTGGATTATATTCTCCGGCAACAGCCAAAGTTATTGGAGTCCACTGAAATTAGAGACCAGCACCTTCTTTTTCCTTCAAGCACATACGTTGCCATGATCAAATTTTTAATGAAGTGCTTTGAGTCAGAGTTGGAGAAGAATAAGTCCTTAGAAGGATCGAGTGAACTTATGTCATCAGTCAAGACATTCTGTTCGCTCCTGGAACACTCTATGTCATTTGAAGGCTCTGTTGAGTTGCATGTCACTTCTTCCAAAGCATTGCTTATAATTGGATCACATATGCCAGAGGTCAGATGTTATAGTTTCTTTATTGCTTTCTTTTTCTGTTCTTTCTGACACAATTTCTTTTTATAGGTGGTAGCATCACATTATGCTCTCAAAATTTCATGGCTTAAACAACTACTGAGTCATGTGGATTGGGACACTCGGGAATCAATTGCATGTTTACTTGGAATTGTGTCTTCTGCTCTTCCTCTCACTGCAACATCTGATGTTATTTTTGAATTGACTTCAATATTCAGCCAAACAAACAAATCGAGGTTTGTGCACTGATGTTGTAATTTTTTAGTCCAGTTTCTGAGAACTAACCTTTTCTGAACATATTTTGTTTATGCTTATGTTGAATTAATTTATTGATAGATTTGAGATTCAGCATGGTGCGCTTTGTGCAATAGGATATATAACTGCAGATTATTTGTCTAGAGCACCTGTAAGTTTTATTTTACTGCATATTTTTTTGATTAGTAATTGAATTTGATTATACACACACACACACACACACACACACTCCCTCTGTCCCTAATTATAGAACTCTTTTAGTGGGATAAGGCTTGGTTGTTGTTGTTGTACTTATTTATTTTAATTTATTTTTTCAGTCATTATGTTTTCAATACCTTTACATAAGCTGTTGGTTTTATCCAAATGACTTGAGTGGTGTAGTTGCAATTTTGATCTTGAACAACATGCTTTTTGAAAAAAAAATGAAAAAAATATCAAATGAAACTCAAATATTGGTTTTTGGGTATAATAGTTCTTAGAATTTGGGTTGGAGTTAACTCAACCCTAAAAAACCAACTTGTAAGGCGAGGATTGCCCCTACTTATAAACTTATGTTCCAACATTATCTCATGCTGTCATGAAATGTGTTGGCACTGCTTAGCTTGCAGATGTTAGCACAGCTACACAGTCATTTAGTGATCTCGAATAATACTCTAATAACAATTGCAGAGTTAGATAAAACTGTTGTATGAAAACTAGATAGTGTAACAGAGTTGTGAATCTATGATAACCTTCAGCATGTGTTTATAATGCTGATGCATGATTGTACCGTAAGCATTTCTTATCAAGACCATGGTCGTTTTACTTTAAATTCTCAGACCCCCAAATTCTCTCGAACTTAGTTCTCTCGCTATCTTTTCGAACTCCCAATCTCAAATTTAGTTTTCTAATATTGTACATAAAAATCTTGGCAGATGCCAGAAATATTTCTCCGGAAAACACTTAGATGCCTAGTTGATGTGGTTAATTCTGAAACTTCTGCTCTTGCTGCTGTTGCAATGCAAGCATTAGGTCATATCGGATTACGTATTTCATTACCTCCACTTGACGATTCTAATTCAGGTAAAGTTAATTCATATATGCTGACTGAATTCTTGTCAGATAAATAATTATTGTGCTGTTGGTTAAGAAATTATAGGAGTCTCTGATTAATCTGCAGATGGAATTCTAATAATTCTGTATGATAAACTGAGCAAGCTTCTCTTAAGTGATGATGTTAAAGCAATACAGAAGATCGTCATATCCATTGGACATATATCTGTAAAAGAATCATCATCCTCACATCTAGATATGGCCTTAAATTTGATTTTCAGCCTTTGTCGATCTAAGGTAATTCAAATGCTCCTTCGTCCTCTTTTATATGATTTCCTTGTTATGAATCAGTGATTTATATCAGAGTGAATGTTCAGTTTGCTGCTTTTATTTTCTCTACATTTTCAATTTTTTCTTTGAAGAAGTTAGATATTGGTTTTCTTGGATGCTTGATCTTGATTGAGAACAGCTTAATTGTTGGAAATTTATTGCGATCTGCCCCTAGTCGCCTAATTGTGACATTTGAGTTGCCTCGTGTTGGCTTTGAGGGGGTGGATTTAGTCCCACATCAGTTAATTTAGTCCCACATCAGTTAGATATGACTCTTGATAAGAGTTTATAAAGAGGAGGCACTCATCACCTTACAAACCGGTTTTGTAAGGATGAGTTAGACCCCACATTTCTACATTAAGTTTTTTGTTTTTCTTTTATTCCAATGTTTTCTTTTTTGAGTTGAAGAGCGTGTTTCATGTATTTAACCATAATTTCAGGCTGAGGATATTCTTTTTGCTGCGGGGGAGGCACTTTCTTTTTTGTGGGGTGGTGTTCCTGTCAATGCTGACACAATTCTCAGAACTAACTTCACTTCTCTGTCGACTGCTTCAAATTTTCTGATGGGAGATTTAACCTCTTCTGTGTCAAAGCACTTTCCTAATGGACAAAGTGAACATAGTGAAGAATATCATGCTTCTGCAAGAGATGCAATTATCAAAAAGCTCTTTGATGTGCTTTTGTATAGTAGCAGGAAAGAAGAGCGATGTGCTGGAACCGTCTGGCTAGTATCACTTACAAAGTACTGCGGAAATCATCCTATTATTCAGAAAATGCTTCCAGAAATTCAGGTTTTGAATTTAGAAACCAAAAGTGTCCTTATTTTCTTCCCACTTCATTTTAGTAATTTATCAAACTTCTTGTATTGTATTGTATTGTATTGTTTTTCAAGTTCAGACATGGTTCAGAGATACTGAACTCTTCCTTTAATTTAAATACATTTCTGATGGTCCAGTTGTATATTTGTCTCATAATTTTTTCCGTATTTATGTGCTAAAAGAGAGTAGATATTTCACGGAGGGTTTATTTAGTGTAAAAATGGATTGGAAGATGGGCCTGATCCTTAAAATTTTCCTTTGGCTTTATTCAAAATTGAGGAATATTATTAAAGATGTCGACACCAATCCTTTCAGAATTTAATCATAGTGACTGACGGGGATAGTCACATTACAATGCCCAAGACAAGCGCATGGTCATGGAATAATAGTCTTTATTCTTATATATGGCATCATTACTAAACTCGTATTCCTTACGTTGGACTATCTTTTGGGTGTTAATAGTTTTGCATTTGAACGTGCTTTTATTTGTCAGATGTTAAATGCATACTATGTCATCATTGGGATTACTGTTGATGTTTGATATTAGGGATTTTCAATTCAGATAAATTTTATTAGACATGTCATCTGTGTCTGCCTTATTTTTTAGGTTGCCACTCATTGTGTTTGAAAATCCTTAGTTCTGATTTAGAGGTCACAAGGGTGTTAGGAATTGAATTGTTTGGGTTGTTCATGCAATGAGTCCTATGGTCTCATGTAGTTGGAAATGGTACAAATAGAAGTATGCATGTGAAATCTGCAAATGGAATTGTTTTCCCCTTGAAGCCTACAGAGAATTTGTGGAATGCCTTGCTCTTATGAGTCGAGCTAGTTGAATGTTATTGTAAAACATTATGCACTATTTATGCTTCTATATGGACGGTTCCTGAGTTCAGCTGCGGGGTATTAGTCTGTTTCGAGGATTCCATGGGTGGAAACCCTAGAATGCTATAGTTTTTGTCACTATTGTTTAGAATATTATTGATGGTAGGAAGTGTTTTTATACACTTGATATTCTTGGGACAGGCATTATTGATTCATCTATATTGATTCTGGGGTCTGACTGTCTGAGCATATATTATGCTTGTTTTTAGCAGTGTTATCCAACCTAACCCACTAGTTTGATTTGGTTATTTGAGAAACAGTTCACTATCCGCCGTCCTTTCAATCTGTAATGACAGAGATAGTAGAAACAGTCAAATTTTATGTTTGCCCAGCCAGGCAATTTTAAGAACTTTATACAGCAGTTACAGTTTATTTGATTGTCCTTGTGTGTTGTAGCTTTATGCTGCATCAGGAGTGTGGAATAGTGGGGCTCAGGCCTAGATGAAAAAAGAAGTGCAGGGCCGCGTACAGTAGGGTAGGGTTGTTTATTATTGGAACAGTATTAGGCAATATGCTTATTAAAATCATTTGCTGGGCATGGTCAAGTAGGGCTTTTCCTTCGATCTTGAAACAGTTTGTATCTATCAGCTTCACAAACTTCTGACAATCCACAGAGATGGTTGTGTGTGCATGTTGACCATTGATTCTAGTAATTTGTGGTTTGGGTCAGTTTTTGTTCCATTATAATATTGTAAACTTTGTTATTCTAATGAATATGGAGTTTTAGTTAACGGGAAACTAGGAAATTTTTCTTCTAATACGGGTATTCGTATCCCTTGTTTATATGATGCTTTTGACGCCATATCCATTCTGTAGTAGCATCTTGGAACTTGCAATACAAGTATGATAGATTTGGCTGCTGTAAAGTGTCTATCATGAAGTCACTTTCAAGGGGAAAGTGAGGAATTGTTATGATTTTGATTTGAAAACCAACGTTTAAGATTCAAAGTTCAAACAATTCATAATATTTGAATCGTGTTACACATGTTTGCATATGATTTTAATCTCCGCCGATATTGTTTTCAATCAATGGTCACGAGACTCAAAACTCTAGTCTTTACATTTTCCCCTAAATGGTAGGAGTAATTTTTGAGGAGCCAGATCCATGTTTGACAATTTTAATGTAAATGCAGGAGGCTTTCTCTCACCTTCTTGGTGAACAAAATGAACTCACACAAGAGTTGGCTTCTCAAGGCATGAGTATTGTGTATGACCTTGGTGATGAATCTATGAAACAAAATTTGGTGAATGCACTTGTGAATACGTTGACTGGGTCAGGCAAACGGAAAAGAGCCATCAAAGTAATTTTCTAGTATATTTTTATATTGTTTCTTTAGTGGGACGGGGATATTTTTTTCCATCTCTTCCTTTAATTTTCCTTTTTGTTAAACTTGTATTCCTGAAAAATCTTGTGTAGCTTGTTGAAGATTCTGAAGTATTTCAAGATGGGGCTCTTGGTGAAACTGCTAGTGGAGGGAAACTGAACACGTACAAGGAGTTATGTAGCTTAGCAAATGAGATGGGACAGCCAGATTTAATCTATAAGTTTATGGATTTAGCAAATCATCAAGCTTCTTTGAACTCAAAAAGAGCAGCTGCTTTTGGCTTCTCAAAAATAGCAAAGCAAGCAGGGGATGCTCTTAAGCCACATTTACGTGCTTTGATTCCAAGGCTTGTACGCTACCAGTATGATCCTGATAAAAATGTGCAGGTAAGTTCTACCACTGGTTGAAAATCATAATGGCAGAAAATCACTGGCTTCTGCTTGTACATTTAAACATCACAATGTCCCTATATTTTGTTGTCAGTTAACTTCATTAGCTTTTACTGGATGAATATTTCCTTGTTATTCTGCAGAAATGGTAATAAAATTCACGACATATATTTTCAAACTAAGATTTTTAGTTTTCTAGTTTTAACTTTTAAATCTTATGATTGGATTTTATATCACTTATTATTGTTATTGTTTGTTTCCTGATTTCCTTTTTATTTAGGATTTAGTCTATGCTCCCCTATAAATAGGGATTACTTTCTTATCAAGTTATTATTAATAATACTCAAATTTCTTATTCTCTCTCTCTCTCTCTCTCTCTCTCTCCTCCTTTTATATAAACCCATAACTTAGAACACTTTTAACTCAAATAAATCATTTGTATTTTGTAATTTCCTCAACTTTTTCTATCAACAATTCCTATTTGGTTGGATGGCTTCATTATGTATGATACTCTGAATGTACGAATTCTCAAATTCATACACTAATTTCATTTGCTTACATTTTTTTATTTTGCTCTTCAGGATGCAATGGTACACATATGGAAGTCACTAGTAGCTGACTCGAAGAAAACCATTGATGAAAACTTAGATCTCATTATTGATGATTTACTAGTCCAATGTGGATCCAGGCTTTGGCGGTCACGTGAAGCATCTTGTCTTGCCCTTGCAGATATTATTCAAGGACGAAAGTTTTTCGAGGTAATTAAGATTACACTTTATTTTAATTTTGAATGCCAAGCTCAGAATAATAGCCATGAAATTCTTAAAATCATAGCAATGCCATGTTACGACAGAAACCTCATCACAATAGTGGGTGAGGTTTTTTCAGTAAAACAATTCACAAGTGTTGTGCTATTACTGTAGTGTTGGTTTTTGATGTTTCTCAAAGGAGAATAGTGTCAGGGTATTTGGTCATGCGTTTCTTCCTTTTCATTCTTTATGGGATTTGTTTACTTGGTTTTAATTTGTTGTTGAAACTTGGGGTTGTAGGGGCTTGAAGTGTTAAAGGGATTGTCTTTCAACTATTTTTATGCCAGTTTGAATGATAACATTTTCAATAACTTCGTGAAATATGCATTTTACAAATCCAAAACTGAAAGTTCTCTTTAAGTAAATCAAGTCTAAGAAATTTAATACAATTTGAAAGCTTTTTGATGATGTTTTATAGAATCTAAATAAGTATCCGTTGTTGAATGACATGGCTTTTAATTTCTAATTTGATTGAACTTTTGTAATACAAGGTCATCATAATATTCCACGATTACACCGTTGGTTTTTTTGAATTTTCATTCACAAGATTTATAAAAGGCATATGTATGCCAGTTGTACTCCTGGTGTAAATGGTTATACACACACATATATGGTAAATTTTTCTATTATATGATTTTTTTTTCTTTTGCTTGAAATACTAGGAAAAGGCAAAGTTGAGTATCTCATGTGCGGTAATCAGCTTTTATTTGCATAAGTTGTATTTGTCAGAACCAAGACACCGTCATCTTCTAACACAATGATAATGACCATGCCTTATTCAAATAGATGGAGTCACCTTTGTTCGTTAGACGCTGCAATAATTTCCTCTTGTGCTTGAAGTTAAAAAATATACCATTTGATTCTAAATATTTCGGGTTCAAAATATATAAACCTAGAAGCATCATACTTAGAAATTTTGAATTCGAGACATGTCTTTTCCAGTGTTAAAACTTAAAAAGAACTGGCTTGCATTGCAACTGGTCATATGATCACTCCAAGCAGCTATTAGATCTAAAGTGTATGGTAACTTCTGAAACCCAATCTGACTTGGCTGGTTTTGTTTAAACACTTGTTTGGTCTCAAAACTGGTATTGGGGACAGTTCATTCTTCCTACTACTATTACTATTATTATTGTTGTAGTATTTTTAATTTTTGTTTTTAGATTTTTGCATCATCTTTATACAATTGTAAAGGAAGTGATTTAATTTATGAAATCTTTTGATTTTGTTAATAGTTCATAATTTAATGAAGTGGTTTTTTGTTCTCTTAAAATTGCAAAGTTATAAAGGATGTTGCAATGCATATTAGAACCACAAAGTTAGAAAAGGGATTTGCAAATATTTATTGAAGAGTTGCATGAATTTTTAAAATACAAAATTTACAAAATAAATTTTTTATGGTACACACACACACACACACACACACACACTGCTTCAACCAGTGACATAGTGGTTCGACCAAAGACCCATTGGCTCAGTAACTGAGTTGATGACCGCTCCACATTTTATAAGCTTGGTCTTTCCATATTTACATCGGTATATGTCTTCATAAACATTCAGTCAGGAAATAATGTAAAACTCAAAGGAGAGCTAAAAACACGAGAAAAGTGTAATCATATTAATGTATTGCAACCTTAGCACCGGTTAATATTAATATATCTGGAGTATCTCAATATGTTTTTATTCTCATTTGCATGCTTTTCTTGCATCTTCCACCACCCACAGGTTGGAAAGCATTTAAAAAGATTATGGTCAGGGGCATTTCGTGCCATGGATGACATTAAGGAAACTGTCAGAATTTCTGGTGAAAAACTATGCCGTTCTGTAACGTCATTGACGACAAGGCTCTGTGATATCTCTCTAACTGACATGTCAGACGCGCACAAAGCAATGGATATTGTTTTACCTTTTTTGCTTGCAGAAGGTATATTAAGTAAAGTTGACAGTGTTAGGAAGGCATCAATTGGAGTTGTAATGAAGCTTACAAAGGTTTGGAATATCTTGCTATGCCATTAAGAACTTAAATATGTGCTCACATTCTTTCATTTTTCCGGGTTATATATTTTTGGTTTTGGAAAATCTAACATATTTTAAAAGTAGTCCCTATTTAAAGTTAACTCATTTATACTCTGGTGAAGGACAATAAACACCTTTTTTTATTTTTATTGTATTTTAAATGTAGTACTACAATCAGAAAAAATTAAATAGGAAATAAATCAATAAAACATTACATTTTTCAAAGAAAGTATATTTAATCTTTTTCTTCCAACTTTCTTGCCACCTGAAGGTGAATATTTGTGTATGCCCATGAGAATGGTCTTTTGGTTAGAAGTTTATTTATCTTATAAGGGTGTTCCAAAAAAGTTGCTAGAGGAATGCTAGGAACACTCTTTCTAACACTCTCTTATTGGGTGAAACACATGTGGGTCTCACCATTTCATGTGCTCAAGTTTTTATGTGATATAGAGTTTCCATATCACTCCTCAAGTTTTTATTAGCGATTGTTTTTTTTGTCCCGTGCTCTATGCTGCTGTTTTTTCACGTGTGGTGTTTTTGGACAGAGAGAGAGCCTCGGGAGATAAGTTGCTATTGTTTTTTTGGGCACTATTTTCTTTAGTTGTATTAGGAGTATAACTTATCCTATTCTCTTGTACTTTTTAATTTATTAAACCAAAATTAAAATAATAATTTTGCATGATGATTGCTTGTAGAATTTATTTTGCAGTAAGCATATTATTATTAGAGTAAACCTATGCTAAACTATTACAGTTTTACTCTAATAAGCATCACAAATGCTGACCTGCAAATGCAATACATTACAACAAGTTTAAATAGTGTGCATATTTTTGCATATTTGTTTGTTTCGGCTGGTTATTACTTTCTTCATAATGAAGTTTATATGTATTTTGACTTTTTTTTCATTGTACAAGTTTAATAGCTAATTATGACGGCATATTAAAGTTCTGTTATTTCAATCATTTCTTTTTCCGTTGAAATAAATCTGAGCAATTCTCTCTTTTTGTCTCTTTTCAGCACGCTGGAACTGCAATCCGTCCCCATTTGTCTGATTTGGTGTGCTGTATGCTTGAAAGTTTATCAAGCCTAGAAGACCAGGGGCTCAATTATGTTGAGGTTTTGTTGACTGATATATTTAATTCTTCCTTGAATTTCCTGTCATATCTTTGCATATTCATATGCTTTTATGTTGTATCTCTTTCAGCTTCACGCAGCAAATGTTGGAATTAAGTCAGAGAAGCTTGAAAGTTTGAGAATTTCCATTGCCAAAGGTTCTCCTATGTGGGAAACTTTAGACTTGTGTATAAAAGTTGTTGATGCAGAATCATTGGACACATTGATCCCACGGCTTGCTCATTTAGTGCGATCTGGTGTGGGTCTTAACACTAGGTTTGTTATTAACATTTTATGACATCTGATACATTTTCTTTTGCATTGTCTGTCTACTTGAACTGCTTCTATCTTCTTCTTGCATTTTCCCTTTAAAATTAGAGGAGCTTATATTGATATTCAAGAGGCTTACTACAAAAAGGTTTGAAGGATTTATATTGAACAGTAGATGATTTATGTTGCAATGTTTGCCATACCAATATATTTTCATCCTTTTGATATTGTTGCTTGATGCTTATTGTTTTGATGCACTTTGTTCATGTTTCTTCGCCTTTCCTTTTTTGTGTTATGGAAGACATGCAAATTTTTAAGTACTTTCATCTTTTTGTAGCAACAAAAATTTGTTTCTTAATTAGACATGGGAATTTATTCGAGCTATATTATTTTTCAGCTGACATTCTAATGCGGGTCATTGTCGTTGTTGATCTACCATGAACCACCACTAAAAATTACATTTAGTAATTTAGTATAGGTTTATATATTTGGCCTATCACATCCTTACAAAACCGGATTGTAAGGTGAAAGATGTCACTTTTTTTATAAACTCTCTCTCTTTTCAACGTCAGACTTTGGCTTTCCCAATCTTTAGTATTTTAAGTCTCCTATTTCTGCCTCACTAGGTTTCCCTCCCTCTTCTGGCTTATTAAGATTTCTCATCATTCTTCTCTAAATTTGATGTTCCAAGAGGTTGGATATTTTAATACAAGGGCCCATTAGTGTCAGTAGCAAAAAATGGACCGGATTAAATAGATTGGTCTATTATGCATTTTTTGGTGTGTGCATTGGATATAATGGTCAGTTGAACCATTGAAGTGCATCTGCAGTAAGTAATCACTGGTGTAAGCCATTAGGGGAGCGCTGTGCTTCTCATGTTGTAGTTAATTCTTTTCTGGTTTGGCCTTATTTTCAGTCTGTATATTGGTTGGAGTACCTGTTTATACTCTATATTTTATAAAACATCTCACTTTATTGTGTCAACCTGGTGGATGGGCTAGTCAGGTCTTATTTTTAGGTGTACAGAACTATACAATGTATAAAATAGGACTATAGATCTATATTGACTTGTAGGGTATGCACAAATAATTGTTGGTGATGGATTTGGAATTAATTCCAGTCAATCTCCATCTGTTCTGCGCCCCTTTATATTGGATCCTAACAGCCAGCTGTTAATTACAGTCTCGTCTCATGAACTGTTGTACTCACTCTAGGCTAATTATACTTCCTATGTAACGTTATTATTGCAAGGGAAATAGAATTGCATTTTCTACAATAATACCCTTGGCTTGTATAGGAAACTTCTTAATATTGACAATTTGAAGTGTCGGTGGTGCTTATGCATAAATCATTCAAGATGCTTACATGTAATTTTTACTTGCACAATCATGTAATGTACTGTACAGCTTTCTAATTTTTAATCCTTATAAATGTAATCTCAGTATATTGCACTATTGGTTCTGACCAAAGCACTTGTTATATTCATAGGTTTTAGTACATATTTGTCTCATATTTACGGATGCTTTCTGTAACTGTGCAGAGTTGGTGTTGCCAATTTCATTTCCTTGTTGCTTGAAAGTGTTGGTGTTGACATCAAGCCATATGCTAATATGCTGGTGAGGTTGTTGTTTTCCGTCGTTAAAGAAGAAAAAAGTACCGCTGCAAAACGCGCCTTTGCTGGAGCCTGTGCGAAAGTCTTGAATTATATACCAGTCTCACAAGCCCAGAAACTTATTGAAGATACTGCAGCTTTGAGTGCTGGTGACAAAACCTCTCAAATTGCATGCGCATTTCTCTTAAAGAGCTATTTTTCCAGGGCAACAGATGTTATTGGTGGGTATCTTGCAGTTATCATTCCAGTTGTCTTCCTTTCAAGGTTAGGAACATCCTTTGCAACTTTTTTTATGTGATTTATCATTGAAGTTATGTGACTTAATCTTTATGGTATATAAGGAGAGAAATGAATACCCAAAATATTAATATTGGTGTAAGTGATTGGTTGGTATTATTACAAAATAAAAAACTGTAATCTTTATACCAACAATACTATTCTAATCAAATAAGGATGCAATAATTATATATAAAGAAATATGACAACCCATGCTTAGAGATAATCTAAGTTGAACTACATTCCCCTATAATTCAATCTGGATAATAAGATGTTTTTTATGATATATTCCAACACTACAAAAATCATATGTATTAGCATTAGTTTTTGCCATTGACTGCAATGATTTATTTGCTCTTGGGACACATTGAGTGTATTATGATAACGTGGTCGTCTTTGTTAAATTATGGTGCTTATGCAACGACTTTCATTGAAAACAAATTAAGTTTTCTTTTTCCTGCTTCTTATACAAAAAAGGGTTAAATATGTTTTTGGTCCCTATAAAATTGGGACCTTTTAAGTTTAGTCCTTACTTAATTTTAATTGTTTTTTTAGTCCTTAAGTAAGGACTAAACTTAGAAGTTCCCAATTTTATAGGGACCAAAAAAATATTTAACCCTACAAAAAATTGAAAATAAACCAGTACTTTTTAATTAAAGGTAAAAATTGGAAATGAAAACTGAACAACATTTTTCCAAGCGAAGCAAGTCTTATAGTAAAATGGTTAGGTGGAGACCTGGAAATAGTTTTACAATTGCATATGCCTCCTTCCTGGGAATGGTTTATACCATCTCTGTTGCTAAAATCTCTGTTTAATCTGAACAATGTGGACACAGCTCTCAAAAGAATAAACCATTTCAAGGACCCACAACTACCAAAAGCCTAAGCTATTAGGTGGGGGCCACAATGGTATTTATACTTAAATGTGGTAAAGGAGTACATAGATGTAAATTGTTGTAAGATTCCAAACTTAAAGTTGGCCAGAACCACAAGCTACTTTGTCTGCTTTTAAATGATGCTTACGCGAAAAAAATTGTATGCAGATTCGAGGATGATACCAATATTTCTAGCCAATTTGAAGAGCTATGGGAAGAATATACAAGTGGGGAACGGATCACTCTCAATTTATACTTAGGTGAAATTGTTTCACTGATTTGTGATGGCATGTCATCATCATCATGGGCAAGGAAAAAAAAGGTTAGTTGTGAATTTTGCTATCTTTTTAGCCCTTGCTCTTATGTTGATTTAAACTTGGTCATTTGTGTTTAAATGTCTGCTTATTTTATGCTGTTGTACGTGCAGTCTGCACAGGCTATTTGTAAGCTCAGTGAAGTTTTGGGTGATTCTCTTTCTTCTCACCAAGAAGTTCTGCTTCAGTCTCTTATGAAGGAAATTCCCGGTCGCCTATGGGAGGTAAACAAAAAAACTAGTTTATCGAGTATGACGACACTTAAGTTTTTAACGTAACAGGAAAGACTATCTTCAAAATTTAATTGTAGACGAAATGTACTTACTGCATATAACAGGGAAAAGATGTGCTATTGCTAGCAGTAGGTTCTCTATCTACATCCTGCCATAAAGCTATTTCTGCTGATGGTTCTGCCTCTTCCATTGCCATTCTGAATTTGATATCATCAGCCTGCACCAAAAAGGAGAAAAAATATCGTGAAGCGGCATTTGCCTCTCTTGAACAGGCAAGTTATTCATTGTGGGTGCTATTGCTACCAAGTATTTTGAGAAAAGCTTTATCCTTCGGGATAAATATTTATTCCGAAACTAATGATTGTCCTTGGTCTTTGCAAAATAGCTTTGCGACAACTTTATGTCCACTGTGAAAAGGGAGATAGTAATTATGTCTCTTGTGTAAGCATTAGTAATTCCATGATTCTCATTGTTATTAGTCAGTTATCGAGTGAGTTCTTAACAGCCCTGCTTTCTCTGAAACCTTTCTAGAGAGAAGATGATTGAATGTACAAAAGGAGTTAGGTTGTACTAGAACTTTGCAAACATAATTAGGAATAGGGTATAGGACCCTTCAGTTTAAATTACCACCCCTTATTGAATAAATTAATGTAGCTAGGCGGTAACTTGACCAGGTCGGACTTTTTTTCCCTGAATGTTGAGAACATTATCCGATGCTTCAGCAAAAACAAGACGATAAACGGATAAAACAAGAGTATACTTGATCAGCAACTTACGAACTAGTAGTGCTGCGAACTTCAAGCGCTAAACTAATACAGATTAGTGACATCCTAAACTGAACCTTAATGAAGTCAAGCTTTAGATGAAAACTGCGACAACCATCAAGCAGTGGTTATTATTTGATGTTATCATTCATCAAGAAATATATTGAATAAATGGTCTATCTGTAGTTAGGGTACATGGCAAAACTAGAAAGCCAACTCTTCCTAGTTAGAAATGGTTTTGATTTGGTTGTTTATTAGTTTCTTGTTTAGACTTACTGAACCAGAAAACCCACTGTTTTGGCATATTTGGAGAGTTGGTGTTTGACAGATGTATCGACCACAACAAACTTAAGGATCAATGTCTATTTCCTGTTTAACTTGTAGATTTTGTTGTGGTTGGGGGAGATAAGAAAATTTATGAAGAACAACTGAGGATAACTATTTGATCTTTACCTTCTTGATAAACTAAAATCATAAAATTGTCAATAATCTCAACACACGTTTGTTCTTGAATCATGTATACCTATTGTAAGTTCAGCCATTTTTAAATATTTAGATGCTTAATCATTTTTCATGTATGTTTTCAGGTTATAAAAGCCTTTGGCAATCCAGAGTTCTTTAATATGGTTTTTCCCTTGTTGTTTGATCTATGCAATTCAAAGCCCCTAAAGTCACCATTGCTCAATGATGCTGCTAAACCAGGTTATGACATACTCTAGATCTTTATTCCTATTTTGCAAAAAAATTGTTCCTTGTATGAGTTAGTGTCGGGCTAATGTGGTGGGTAAGTTGAATTTTCTCATGCTCATTTGGTCTAGATTGCTGCAATGGCCTGAAAAGTGAGGCAATAAGTGTGAATATTATTTTGTAATGATGATCAAGTACAGTTCGTACTAACATTATAGGAAAGTCCTCGGTTCTGTGGCATTTCCTAGGACATATTTCCCTTTGGAGAAATCAATGCCTTGTATAGAGTAGGCAGCCTCTATCCCAAAGGAAGTACTTTAGTTTTCCACGGTCTTTCATTTTGAACCGCGCCACTTGTTTCTCCCTTTTTACATCGCTTTTTCAATCTAATCATCACCTACAATGTAAATATCATCTTTGTAGACTAGAAGTCTGAGTTTTCATTCCAAGAATGTTTAATATGGAGTATGGTCTCCTTGAGTACTGCTCCATATAAGCAGTGTATGCAAGATTTAGAGTCACTTTGGAGGATCATGTGATCTTATGTTTAAGAACCACTCTTCTGTGCGACGATCTGAGTGGGAACAGGGTGATTGGGTTCGGAAGAGAAAGGGTGAGACTGCAGAATATCGCTGCAAATTTTTCGCTAATTTGGGTTGGGTTTTAGCCTTTTAGCAAAAAAAGCCTAATTTCTTTAATTTTAATGGATCCGGTTCGGGTTTTGGTAAAGGCAAGGTTTTAAACGATAAAAAACAGAAATTAGAACGTTTTACTTCTTCCCCACGCAAGTCCTCGTCGATTTTTTTTCCGAGTTGGGGTTTGTTCCTCTGTTTCTTGCGAGTTGGGTGAGTCTGGTGCGGTTCCTCTGTTTTTTGTAAGTACATCCTTTGTTTTCTTGTGCTAATGGATTTATTTTTGTTGGAACCAATTTTAACCTTAGTTTTGAGTTATTTATGAAGTTATGGTTGAGTCTGTAGAAGGATGGGTATCTTTTTTTCATCTATCATAATTTTTATGCGGGTGTGTCTATATATAATTGTATTCATTTTTGGCATTGAAACAAATACCTCCGCATAATCGATCTCATATGTTTGTATATCCATCCCTTTGCAAACTAGCCTTACACCGAACCAAAGTATCATCATATCTATATTTTATATTATACATCCATTTGCATCTCATTGTCTTTTTGTCCTTCATCTTCTAAACAACATTCCAAGTCTCATTTATTTTCCAAACACTCAAATACGCGACTGTTATAAAATAAGCTCATGAGCTCTTTCAAACACCTCGTTAGTCTGATTAGATCTTTAGATAAAGCTTCCCTTGTTAGTTGTTATCATGTTGTTCTGGCAGGCATGTTTTTTTCGTTGATATAATGTATAGTATCTCCCTCAAGGAAGAAACACTGAAAAATGTAGCATCCAGCAACAATGAAATGTATTTTGATTCTCCTAGTTAGTGTACTGTTAACAGAAAGTTTTAGTATCAGGTAATTTGACAATATTTTTTTGCAGAGGTTGACGGTGTTGAAGAGACTTCTATTCCACATAACAAGATCATAGACTGTTTGACCTCTTGCATCCACGTGGCACATATAAATGATATTCTTGAAAAGGAAAAAGACCTAATGCACATCTATGCTGCATTCCTATTACCTGAACATAAATGGACAGGTATTCTTTATGCTTCATGTTTTGTTCAAAGACCTGCCATATTTTTTTTTTTATCTTCATTACTAAAGTAATTTTTGTGCAGTCAAAACCACCGCATTTCTATCCATCAAAGAACTTTGTTCTAGGCTCCACAATGTCATAAAGGACTCCCAGGGAACTAATGAACATGCCAGTGTTGTTCAGGAGGTAATTAGGATTCTATTTTAGTTGGACTTCAAATAATTCCAATTCTTGATTGATCTATAATCTGTTTATTTTCGTCAGATGTTTCATTCTATATCCCCGAAGGTTCTACATTGTATAAGCACAATAAAAATTGCTCAGGTACGTCATGATCTTGTTTGCTTGAACATTATTTGCAATTGTCCATAGATTCTTCCATTTGTCATAATATGAGCAATGCTCTTATTTAAACATTCCTTATTGTCGGTCTAATGTGCACAAGTAAAATAGTCTTGCACTATGCACAAGTGTGTTTTTCACCAATGCAAGACTTATGGTGTGCATCATAAAACTAGCCTTCATTACTATAATTATGTGTGAACTTTTACTTACATTAATCATTTTCACCCAAAACAAAAAATTGTCAAGCTCATGACGATGTATACATACATCCAAAATTTATATCAACCTTATTAATTACCGCTTTAAAAATATAGAATTTTATGACAGAGAGAAAATATTATTAATTTGTTAAAGGCCTTACATACAATTTTGCTTTAAGTCTAAAAGTATGTTGGTTTGGCCCTATGTAAACCTGAAGTTCAAAGATTTATTTTGTTGTATATGTACTAATTTATTGTTATTTATTTATTTATTTATCGGGGTCAAATTGTATGTAATTTATTTGAAATCATTTATATGAAAAGCTTCTTTTATTTTTTATTTTAAATTGCCTTATCTTGCAAAAGTGGACCAGGGAAGAAAATTCAAGTAAAATTAAATATTTATGGAAATCTAATAATTTCAAAGTTTAAGATGCAAATTAACACTGACTGAAATTAGGATGTAAAATTTTAACTTCCTTTTTTTGACAAGAAATTTTTAACTTTCTTCATGTGATAATCTTTGGCTGATGGTACTGATTTCAGTTCTCTAATTGACTGTTCATAATCACAGTTTTATTTCATCTTGTGTTGTGTGTGCCCAAAATTAGGTTCATGTTTCTGCCTCTGAATGCCTTCTGGAAATCATCAAACTTGCCGTGGCCGTGCCTTTAGTTAGTGCAATCAATGAAGAATTCAAGGAAGAGCTCCTTCATCAGTATGAGATAGAGAAGAACGAAGGGGCAAAATCGTTATTAAGAACATGCGTTAATATTCTTCAAGACTGGAAATGATAAATTGTACGAGCCATAATTCATTTCCAATGGAGTTTTGGGAGAATGAAACATTTTACAAGCTGATAAACTTTATTATATTATGAGAGCTTCTTGCATCCACGATTCTCCACTCCTGTCCATTCCATCCACGATTCTCCACTCCTGTCCAAATTTACCATTCCGGACGGGAAAAAACACCACTTTGTCCGAAGTAGCCCATCTGGTTGCGAGAAAAAAATATATTTCTGAAGGGTGTGCGGCTTCCATGAAATGGGTGAAGTTTAATAGTAGATCTCTTATACCTCCGATGCTTGTTGATAGGAGTCTGGTGTAATGTCGCATGTAAACAGGTCATGTTATCAATATTAATGACATATTTAGAGTGTAGACATTCAATTTCTTGTCAATTCGTTTGGCAATTTTGGCCCTTTTGTTATTCTGAATTACTATTATGTTAGTAACACTTGTTGCGGTCAAGTAGCCAAGTGGCTAGATTCACACACGTTAAGTGTGGAGAATTGAGAACTCTCGTGTTTGAACTCAAACCCTTACATATGGTCTATGTAGTTACCAGACTGACATGGCATCATATTTATGTAATGATTAAACACATGAATCAACCAAAATAGATCTCATAATTTCAGGAATTTAACATCCAAATGTATTAGATAAATGAAGGATTTGAAAACTGAGTGTTTAATATTACAAAATGGAGTCTTTAGTAAAAAAATATTACGAAATGTTGCGACAAGAATTAAACACATGAAACACTTTTTTATCGAACATCCAACCAAAGTCAAAAAACGCTTCGGCTTTCTTCGCCCAATTTGCTACGTGTGAATTCTTTGCTTCAGCTTTCTTTGCTGGACTTTCTACATGTGAATTCTTGTGTTTTATATGCTAGTTCTTTGTAATAAACGGCATAGCTCTTTAAAAATTGTACAACCCTTTTTAATCATTGGATCGTATAGATTCACTGAAGGTTTGAACTTAGAATACACAATTCATAATAAATTACTCGTGAAATTCTCTTTTTTTCCCACCCCCTTCTATTTTTAAGAATTACCTCGGATTCAAAAGTGAAAAATCATAAGCATGATTTGGGTTTCAAATTTAATAATTTTAAAACAATTAGAAAACACAACATTAGATTTTTTTTTCTTTGCTTACCACAAAACATCATAAATTTTTCATTAAATTAATTTCTACTACAACATAAAATCAACTGCAACAACAATAGAAACATAAATTAAACACAAACAAAATTACTACTAATAAATCAGAAATTTAATAGTGCATATTTAAAATTTAGTTCTACGGTAGTTTTCTTTTGTTGCAGGAGCTACTATTTTTTATTTTGTTTTTTTAACCCTCAGAGAAAAGACAATGTTAACTCAGAGTTTGATTTAGAGATAGTAAATTTAGCTAAAGGTTACCATTACGATAATAATAGTATTTGCTTAATAATAATAATAAGGGTCTCGCTAACCAGTCCTTAAGGTAATGGTTAAAGAAATTTAAAGTATTAGTTTTGCATTGGAAATTATAACTTTTTGACTTTTAGAAAGTTCAATTCAACACTTTTCACCATTTTTCAACAAATTATTTCTATTTATGTTCTCTTAACCAATGCCCCAAAGACACTAGCGTTTCCCTAATAATAATAATAAAAATTCATAGTATTAATCATAAATAAAAAGCTTAAATATGCAAATGGTACCTATAAATTTCAAACATTTTAGTTTTGGTCCTTGTAAAAGGTAACTTTTTAAAATAATTTTTTGTTTTGATTATTGTAAAATTGATTCATATTGGATTTGCTCTTCTAATATGTATAATATATTTGATTTTAGTCCCTCAAATTAAGGACTAAAATGACTATTATAGAGATCAATTTCAATATGAATAGATTTTAGCTTAAATTATAATGAGATTCTTTAAGTTTAAGGTTTGTAACAGATTGACTCTTTAAGTTATTTTAGTCATACTAAAGTCTTTTAAGTTTGTAACAGATTGGTCCTTAAAGTTATTTTGGTCATACAAAAATCCTTTAAGTTTGTAAACATTTTCAATTTAGTCCTTCTATTAATCAAACTTTACGAAAACAATAATGTGGCAGAAAAACTAAATCGAAATTGTTTACAAACTCATGTGTGATAAAATAAGTATAATAAGAATTTTTCTTGGAAAAAGAGTATAATAAAAATTTCTTAGAACTTGTGTATTAAAATATTTAAAAGTGTAAAAAATGTTATTTTCAATAAAACTTACCATTTTTGTTTTCTTAACCGATGAAATATACAGTATCAATTAAACATTTAAATTTTAAACTCGTAAAATAGTTAGAGGATGGGCTCCACCAAAAATAAAACAGAATGGTGTGTGTCTGTCTGAGACTGAGTTGTGTATGCAGCAGTGTGGTTTATTCTATTCTACAAAGGTTTGGCGAGTCAGGAATTGAAGTCTTTCCCGTCAAGACAAGATTCACATTCGCAAAGGTGTAGCAGTCAACCATAGCCATCGCCATAGCCATGGATGAAGCTGAATTTCAACGCCTTCTCCAACTCTTCCCTTCTGTTCGTTCTCGCGATTACATCGTAACTCTCTATTCCCACTGTTTGTGTTTCTAGGGTTTAGAAAGTTATAGGTTCTTCTTGATTCTTGATTTTTATTACTCACAATCAGAAATATCACTTACCTGTTGTTTAAAGTTTCGATTTTTAAGATACCCATGTTCTGAATTTTCTGGTTTATGTTTGTTTCTGATACCCATTTTCTAAAACTTTGTTTTAAGATAGTTTTAGATTATTAGGATATTTCACAGAAAACTGAGACGAATTTTATATGAGATTGAGATTCAGTTTATTTGATGATGATAAGGATGTGGTATCAGTTTTGAAGTAGGGGAATTCAAATCTGTAATAATTGATGCAAAATAAATTTTTTGAAATAGTGTTTATTGGGCATGAGTAGAAATCATGTGGGCTTTTGCCCGTGCAGGTTTGAATCCTTCTCTTCATAACCTTTCTTTAGTTACATTGTTTAAATATCTTGGGTCCTACAGAACGACGGAGAAATAAAAGGAGATGTAAACCATCAAAATCAAGTTGGGTGATAGGGCCTCCGCCACATGTGTTTTATATACGAAAGTACTACTTAAGTTGAAGGAATATATTTTATCGTACAATTGTAAAACCGGTGATGTTGTACAAAACAGAGATGAGGATGTTGTGTTTTTTGTGCGGTAAGAGTAGACAGGATAACATTAGAAATGGCAACATTAGAGAGAGAGTCGGGGTATCACCTATAGTATAATAGATGGTGGAAACTAGACTTAAATGGTTTTGGCATGTAGAGAGAAGACCTGTGGATTCTGTAGTAAGGAGAGTATATCAGATGGAGGGGAGTCCAATCACTAGATCTAGAGGAAGACCTAGAAAAACTACAAGAGATTAATGATTTGGATAGAAATATCATACTTGATAGAACATTATGGCGTTATTTGATTCATTTGGCTGACCCACTTAGTGGGATAAGGCGTAGTTGTTGTTGTTTAGTGTTATTAGTTTCAACTAGGTATTGAAGTTACAGACTATGTAACACTTATACTTCATATTGAAGTAGTATTATCGATTGCGGATGGTAAACTGTGTTGTAATTCTGTAAGTCCGCCATTTGAGCTGCCATATCCGCCATGGTGCCGTCGTCCTTCACAAATTTCTCATGCTGTTTTAAAAAAAACCATTATGGACAATACTTGACAAAACTAGATTGAAGTGTCGGGTGTCCAATACCGACACAACACTGACACATGTGGTTACGTTCAATTACTTTCTCATATTAATACTGGTTTAGTGTCGGTGATATGTTTAATGTTCATGTATGTATCATTGCTTCATAGGTTATAGAGGTGTTTGCAAGAGCAATGAGGATATAGCTTTATGGGGAACTTGGCATTGAATTTTATAATTATTTGTTTGCTGTGGGGGTTAACAGCCAAAGTAAAACTTTTTGAATCTAATTGACATGATGTTCTGTGTGGGGGTCAATGATTGACAGTTGTTAGGATCGTGTGCATGCACTTGCTACTAGACCCTGTAAAATCTTCCTTCTTTCTGTTTAACTTCTCCTCTTCTTTGTACTGAGTTTGGATTATGTGGGGATTTCCTATCGAATGCTACAATTTGTCCGTGGAGTTGTCACTTGTCAAAATAGATATAATTTATCTCGTTTTGCTTTGATTTTCATTTGAAGAAAAGATTGGAATAAATGCCCATGTTTTTTCCTTTTGCATATGTAATATGATGGAAGGCATAAGCATTTTATAGGAATTTTCTACCTTAAAAGCCTGCACAATGGTGAAGGTTTTCATATATTTTAACTTATGAGTTTGAAATCTTGATTCCCACTACATAGTCTAAAACTATTTAAAGCAAAATTCAAATTTTGGATTTTTAGCTCAAATACATAACAAGATTCTATATATGGGATTACACCTTGGCACCTAATTGACAACTGTTAAATTTCAGGAAGAATCATCATCATCATCATCCAAACAATTAACACCTGGATCTGGACCTCGATCTGCACAGGAAGAGGTAGTTGTGGTGAAATTGCTCTGTGTTTGTCTGTGTAAACATATAATGCTGTCTAACAAACTCATCACTGCAGCTAAATGAATGGCATGATGCATGGAATGAAAAGGATAAGGATTTTGAGAATCAAGGAATTAACAAACATGGTATCACATATAACCTTTATTGTTTGATAAAGTACATCGAAAATTGTTAATTTTAATCAACTGGACTATGTTTTGTAAATTAATGATTTGCTTATGTGCATTCCTTGAACTAACAGATTCATTTTGGAGCAAGCTGAAGTCAGAGGCTGCTAAAAAGGTATTTTAAACTCTCCTGCTTACTTTTGCATGCATACTGATTTTTGTGCTAGAATTATCCTCGTTGTTAAAATTATTAAAAATGGAACATAGCACATGTTTATTGGAAATTTTCTTGTGCCCTTGTTTACTTTTTCCCCTATTTTTCAATCTCTATAGCAACACTATAAATTATAGTAGGCTTTAACCTGGAAAGTTTGAAGCTGATTATATCAACTTTTGATTGAAACTAATTGCAATGCTAGATAGATTCTCTTTATATTCAATTCTAAAGCTTTATTTTTCTCAACAACACTTCCAAACCCAGTGTGAATTACTTTGATTTTAATTTATGCATTAGTTAAATATTATATTCTTAATTGATTAAACATAAACTTTGTTTTTCTATATAAAAAATTCTTGTCCCATCTGGCATGTGAAAAAAATGTAGACTCTTGCATCCTTGCCTCCTTCCTTTGGAACCAGTGACCTAGTAGACTTGGTTTGCATGCATAGTTTTTTTTTGACAAGATTTTGCATGCATAGTTGAAAGTTTCATTTAGGCTTAATAGCAGTTTTAGCATCCTAACTTTCACGAAGTTGCGATTTTGGCTCCCTAAGAAAAAAACTACAAAATCGTCCCCTAAGTTTTGTAACTGTAGCAGTTTTGGCCCCCAAGGCCAAAAAAAAAAACATGTGGCACCTTACTTAGGGTGCCACGTCAGCGTAGACCGAGTCAAAATTGGCCTTGGGGGCCAAAACTGCCACATGTGCAAAACTTAGGGGGCGGTTTTGTAGTTTTTTTTCTTAGGGGGCCAAAATCGCAACTTTGAGAAAAGTTAGGGGGCTAAAACTGATATTAAGCCTTTCATTTAATGATGGATATTTATGTTGATGATTTTGTAAAGATAGGGGAGATTGGTGTTGTAAGAGAAAAGCATTTTTGTCTATCACTTACATGCATGAACATTCTCTTGTTGTCTTCTTTTTCTCTTTATCATGTTTGTGAAGGTATAATTAAATCTAAATTGTCACACACATAATAAATAGGGATAATAGATAAGTGAGAGGGGTACATGTGCGTTGGGCTAGGATGTTATAACTGTGGTGGTGATGTTGCAGAGGATTTATGTCATTGTTAAATTAGCTATCAAGAAGATTTAGAATGACACTAAGCTCATTGGTTCTAATGTTTCAACAGGTTGGTACAGAAGAAGCCGAGAGATTTTGCAAGGCGTTCCAACAAATTCATAAGAGACTAGTATGTTTAAATGATTATCATTTTGGGCATTCTTTCATAGAAAATATTATGGAAGACTTTTTTATTTTATAGAAAGTAGTTTCTTGGAAAGCATATTTATTTTCATTGAAAATCAACATTTCATTTTTTTGGGGTCTTCTTGATTGAAGTCTTTTATTGATTAGGAAAATAATTTTTTTGAACTGCATATTTGCAACAAATATAGAAAATAATATATTTTCTCCATGAAATTCCAGAAAATATAAATGAATAAAAATTGATGTCTCGTTAAATCAATAGAAACCGAGTTTATATTGCTATTATATTGTGTTTAACCAAAAATTCTTTTATTGTTTTATTTCTTTAGGTCAATGAAGAGTTGAGTTTAGATGCTGCTCGAAAATTGGTAAACTCATCCTAAGACTGCAAAGAGTTACAAGCATTCATTCGACATTTTCTTGTGATTCAAAAAATTGTATTCATTTGCATTGTATCAAAGTAAGTTTTGAGTAGTAAAGCTGGTGTTGGAATCCAAGACTAGTGATTGTATTAGGATTGTATAATGTATAATGCAAATGTGGGAGTTTCTTTCTTCATACACTGAACTATTTCTATATGCATCCTCAACAGTTAGTTGCAATGCTCATTATGCTGAATGTCTCAAACTTAATGTACCCATGTAAATTGATATTGAGACAAATCATTACCTGTTTTCACCAGGTGTGGCAAAAGAATAATTTAATATTTCTAATACACTGTTTCAAACTTGTTTAAAACTAGGTCGAAAAGGGGAGAGATACCTATATTTAGTGTCCGATAATGTTTCGGTTATGATTATCAAAGAACTAAGGCAAACAAAGTTTTTAAGTTTAAAATACAAGGTTCAGCTATCCAATAAGGTAGAGGTTATTTGGGTTTAGGGATGATTCTTTGGATAAATTTTGTTCTCTACTGTTGGTGTAATTAATCATTTGACAATGATGTGGTTCAACAATTCAAGGTTGCCATCCATGGATTCACTTCTCATTTACTATTACGTAAATAAAGAGTGTCAATCTCAATCGCGGTTTTACAAAAAGTTAAATATTTTCAATCAATGGTTCATAGATCAACCTACTAGTTTTTGTTTTTTTATAAGCTTGAACTTAGTGATTTTGGTTTTTATTTTTGGATGAGGCAACATTAATTCTAAAAGTGTATAATTGGTTTTAATGTTTGGATGTTCTCAATTAAATTGATTTTGCAAATACGTTGATTCTAATTTTAAATTAGAATTTGAAGCTTTTGTTTTTTAGGGGGGAATTTGAAGCTTTGGTTCGCAACTTTTTTTAGCTTTAAATTTATTATTCAATTGATTTTTATATGAATGAATTTAAATATAAATTATTTTACATTCAATTCAATTTAGTTAAAATTAATTTATTCAAAATCAATTTTTGTTGCTGGAAAGATAGATATGAGTTTCAACCGGGTGGATAACCAAATATGCATTTGTAGAGGTATAGTCAATCCGTTTTAAAATGGGTGTCGTTTAAGATTCTTACACACATATTATGAAATATAACGATGATATAAAAAGACATGACAATTTTTCTAATTTAACTTTATTTATTATTGATGCAATGTTTTGGAAGTAGTGTACGCTCAATTAATTAGAGAGTGCGAATGAATGTAAAATAATAATTTTACATTGAAAAATGTAAGTGACATTCATTAAACTAAATTGTGATTGTTAAAGTGACATTTATTTTCAAACGAATGAAGTACTACTTTAGAAACTTAAGTATGCAGGTGAATCACCAAATAGATGATGAATAATGCTAAGAATATACTCTATAACACATACTTCAACACACTCATTTTTATTGATTGGAATTCATATGTTTCCCATCAAATCATGTGGGTGCCGTTTAAATTTGATAGGACTCACATGAATTTCAACTAAGAGAAGAGGGTGAGTTGAAATATATGTTAGAGAATAAATAGTATGTTGCTGGAACTCAGTTATAGATGATACATGGCAGATTTGCGTTTAATCGTATTTACCTCAATAATTTATAGTTATTCTGAATTAATTGACAGTGAGTCATAATTAACCGGCAACTAAATAGTTGGTATTTAACTTTTTTTACTTGAAAATAATTTGTATTTAGTTAAATTGTAGTCAACTCGTAACTACTTTATAGTTATTGTAATTGATACTACTATGGTCTTTTTGTGGACCAAAAGAATTGGTCCTCCTTAGAAGGGTCCAAGTTCGATAATAAGTAAAGACTTAGTATGAGGTTGATTCTAGTTCAAGTTCGTTAAATGTTTTATGTATGTTGGTACTTTTAACTTTTGTTTTTTGGTTTGATGTCTACTTTGTGTAAAAACTTATTAATAAAAATTGTATAAGAGCTCGGGACTGGCTTTTATGCTCAACTGGATTAATGTAGTAATGAATAGTAGCCATCATTTATGTCTTGTTATTAGAACTTAGAAGTAATAGTGCAACACTTCTTCATATAGGGTAACCTTAAAGCATCAAACATCATAATAAAAGTGGTTAGAAAAAAACAGAGAATTGAAAAATCATGAAAATAAAATATTTTTGAGGAATGGAAAATTGGAAACAGCTACCTAGTACCAACTACCAACTGAAAAACTACTCTCTCTCTCTCTCTCTCTTGAATTGAATAGAAAGTTGAAACGTTGAAAAAAAAAGTGATTAATTAATGAAGTTGCACGTTTTCATGCCTACTTTCTTCTTCTTCTTCTTCTTCTTCTTCTTCTTCTTCTTCATCTACCCTCTTCTATTTCTCTATCCCCCAATTTCAAGGGTTTCTTCATTCCCTTCAACTCTTTCTCTCCTTTTTTCAGGTCTGTTTCTTTCTTCCATTTCTCTTTTTTATTGGCTCTCAAAATTGAAATAATTATATCTTTTTTTCTGTTTGAGTGTGATTTTTCCTTTCTATGCATTTTTGCTTTGTGTTATTTTTCAATGTAGAGCTGAATTTCAACTTCCCACAATTGTGATCAGCTGCATTTTAATATCTCACAAGCACAATAAATCTTAGACCCTATTTGGATGAACAACTTAATTAATTGTTTTTATCATATAATTGCTTATGTATAAGCTATTTCTATAACATATAAGATAAAATAAAGTGAAACTTTTTTTATAAGCTATCCTGGAGAGCTTATGAAAATAAACTAAAAACAACTAATGTGTCATACTCATAGGTTGGTTTCATAAGCTCTCTCGAACAAGTGCTTATGCCAGTAGATAAATTCAAATAAGTCAATTCAAACAAGTTTATTATATTGATCTTAAGAATCTTACATCTTCTCATTTGATATTGTGCATTAAAATAAGGCTTTGACTTGATGTTGAGATGATTAGAACAGAAGAAGCAATGTTACATAAACAAACAAAAAAAACAAGCAAATTTATATGAGCTTATAAGAAAATTGAAGAGTAGGATATACCCTTGGCTTTTGCTGTTGATTATAGTACACTCTAATACCTTTATCATCATTGTTTGAGTTGGTGGGATATTTGGTAATGAAAACCACTTCACAATTGCTTTAGTACAACACAAATGTGGAATGGTTGTAAATGGAGTACAACCCATTTACATCTCAACTACAACTATAGCATGAAAATGAGTTAAAACTTGAAGCTTGAAAGTGATTTTCTACCCTTTGGAGCAAAAATAAGTTGAGGATTAAAAATTAAATATAGCATAGCATTAGTCAATTGCAGTTGAAAATTATTGTGCATTAATTCTCAATCGTTGAATATGAATAGACACGCGATATGCAGATGAAAATATGCGTGACCTTACTACCTAGAATTATTAGTAGCAAATGAGGTTTTGAATATGTTCTTGATCATGTGCGGTACTTACTCGTACATCTTTTGCCAGTTCCTGTTGACCCTTTCAATTCAGCATGTCAAGTTTGGAAGAACCACTTGGTGTTGACAAGTTGCCAAGTATGGCTACCATTGATAGGATTCAGAGGTTCTCATCTGGTACTTGTCGTCCGAGAGTAGATAACATCGGTATTGGAAACTTCTGGCTCGAAGGACGAAGTTGCAGTACATCTAACAGCTGCAAGTGAGTCATCAAACATTGCAACTTAAGTTAGGCTCTCAAATACATTTAAGGGAAATGCTAACTACCAGTATAGTATACTATTTTATTTGTTATCTCTTTTAGCTTTTATCGATAACACACCGTTTTCGATCTTGATTCCAGTGATGATGATGATGAGTATTCAGTAGAGACATTTCCATGGAAAAGACAAACAATAGACTTCTCCCAGGATGTATCGTTCAGCCCAAAGGCTAATACCAAAGCGAGGAACTCAGTGAAATTTGGAACAATTGATAATTCATTCTCTGAATGCCAGTATAGTCCAAATCACAATAACAAAGACATTACAAATTTGACATATAAGGTAATTCAGTGGCTTCAAGAGATTTCAATTTTTCTGCAGTTGATTTTTATTACCATATTTTTTTACAAATTTTTAATGATTGGACAATGGCATAATGTAGCTTCTGAAAGATATACCGAAGTTTGTAAAGATTGTGGAAGTTGGTCCAAGGGATGGATTACAAAATGAAAAGAACATTGTACCTACAGCTGTAAAGATTGAATTAATTCATAGACTAGCTTCTTCTGGATTATCTGTTATAGAGGCAACAAGTTTTGTATCTCCCAAATGGGTCCCACAGGTACAATGGCACTCATCATTAGTTGTAACTTCATATTGATGATTTTTGAGAATGATTTCTGATATAAATTTTCTATCGCTTAGATCAATGTATGTTTAATACGAACTCTATTGGAATGTTTGTATTGGAAAAAAATGAAATTCTTTTGTCAAGATTTGAAAGATTTCTATTGAATAAAATCAAACGCATTCGCAGACTTTTGAATTCCTTTTGTAACTATTATCTTTTATTTTGCCATCTGTCTGATTTTTATATATTTTATTTCTTTGTATTTCAGCTGTCTGATGCAAAGGAAGTAATGCAAGAAGTTTGTCACTTGAGAGGTGTCAGATTGCCAGTTCTGACCCCTAATATAAAGGTACGTACATCACGAATAGCCATAAAGAGAAATATGTATATGCAGAACTTTGATCGGTTACTTGTATAGGGTTTTGAAGCTGCTATAGCAGCTGGTGCTAAAGAAGTAGCTGTTTTTGCATCAGCTTCTGAATCATTCTCAAAATCAAACATTAACTGTGGTGTTGAAGAAAGTCTTGTTCGTTATCGAGCTGTTACCCGTGCTGCTAAAGAACTCTCAATTCCTGTACGGGGGTATGTCTTTTACTTTTACAAAATATTCCTTAACACTCCATCATATTACTCACCTTCTAAAACATTTCTCAAAATCAGTATTAAACATCTTAAGTTTATTTGTTATGTTCCAATGATGTTTATATTATGTCCATTTCAATTAGCTTATTTGTTTTCAAATGTGATAGGTATGTATCATGTGTTGTTGGATGCCCGATGGAGGGACCAATCCTTCCCTCGAAAGTGGCATACGTTGCTAAAGAATTATATGAAATGGGTTGCTTTGAAATTTCCCTTGGTGACACAATTGGAGTTGGTACACCAGGTAATTAGTTAGATGAATTTTATTTTATCATTAAAATTAAATACTCCAAGCTTGATGCAGTAGTTGTGGTGTTAGTGTATTTGGTTATTTTGTTGATAAACAAGAATCTCTATTATTTCAAGACAATATTTTTAATATAAAAAATTTGTTAGGAAAAACTGACCTCCATGGAAGAATTCTCGAACAAATGTCAAACTAAATGCTTTGATTTTTTTGTTAAGAATTTTTATTGATTCCATGAATATGACATTGTTCCATGTTCGTTCTGTCGTGTTCAGGAACTGTTGTCCCTATGCTCGCGGCTGTAATGGCTGTTGTTCCGATAGACAAACTTGCTGTCCACTTCCATGACACTTATGGCCAGTCCCTTTCAAATATTCTCGTGTCTCTCCAAGTAAGTCATCAACTTATAGCTTTGGCTTTTTACTTGTCATTTCGTGGATAAGACTTGATGAGCTTGCCACTTAAACATCAAAGTTCTAATCCATGTAATGGCTATTGAAAGAGTTTGTTTTGCTGATTTCATTCAAGTTGCAATGAAAGAGTTCCAATTATATATGTAGATGTTTACAAACAAGCTTAAACCATGCCTACATTTAGGGCTTGTCTGGAATGGTTTGTTTGATCTTTTCTACGGACATAAGCACTTGTGAAACTGTTTGGGAGAATTTATGCAAACAATATATGTGATGTTCATTTGTTGGTTTCATTTTCTTTTCATAAACTCTCGAGGGTAGCTTATAAAAGAACCTATAGCTTATATGACTTTATTTTATCTTTTATAATAGAAATAACTAATACATAAGCATTTATATGATATAAGCACTTAATTAAACCGTTTGTTCAAATAGGGTTCACTGTGGCACTGATCTTAATTATCTGATCAATCATTAATTTGTATTTATTATACAGATAGGGATTAGTACAGTGGATTCCTCTGTTGGTGGTCTTGGCGGGTGTCCATATGCTAAGGGAGCTACAGGAAATGTTGCTACAGAAGATGTTGTGTACATGCTGAATGGAATTGGTGTCAAAACCAACATTGATCTTGAAAAGCTCATGTTGGCTGGAGACTTCATCAGCAAGCATTTACGGCGGCCATCCAGTTCAAAGACTTCCATTGCTTCCAACATATATCTAATATAAATGTTATGTTATGTTCCATAATATGCATGCTTCACACAGTGACATGATGATTACTTCACATTATTATATGTTCCTTTTTACTTCATACTATCCGACCCGTTTCTGAGATTTTGATGGCCTATGACAAACCTATTATTTAGGCCCTAACTAACAAGTATATAAATAATTTTCTTGAGAGTGATAGTTTTTATTTTGTTAAGAAATAATCTAATAAAAACATCAGCCTTCATGCAAAAAAAACATTGAGTTTGTTATTTAATATCAATAAGTTTAGACAAAAACATTCTATACGGACATTTCTACATGCAACGTTACTAGTGATTGCAATACTTTTTTCACAAAAAAGATTAGTTGCATCAACATCCAACACCTTCTTTTAGAATTTAAATATTGTTTTTTGTTTTGGGTTTAACGAACCTTTTTATTATAGGGCTCAAATTGTAGAATTATTTTTGTCTAGGATGATTGTCATTTTCGCCTTGCCTCAGATATAGTCTTACATAGGGCTGGCAATGAACCGAACCAACTCGACAATAGTTCGAAACTCGATTCGACAATCAACTCGTTGAATTTGGTTCATGAACCAAATGAGCTGAACTTGAGCTGAAAATTAAGTTCGTTAAATAAATGAGTTGAACTTGAGTTATATATAGTTTGACTCGGTTGATTCATGAGCTGACTCGATAATATACATACATATATCTTTATATATATATATATATATTAATTTAGTAAAAATTAATATAGTACAAACTTAAATATTAAAAGAAAAATATCTTCCTTAAAAAAAAAAAAATCTATTTGTCCCACATCGGTTAGTTTAAACACATTAGTAAGGATAAGTAATTGTAAATAGAGGCACAATAGTACGGGTAGCACTACAGTAGAACCTATAAGGTGCGCATGATTTTTTACATAGTGTTCTTTAGACCAACATGGCCAACACTTTAATATTAGTTCAATTTTTGTTTTCTTAAAAAGTAAATTAAAATGTCAAGGTATATTTTTTTGACAAAAACAAAAAAAAACTTTTGAATTATGTTATTCGAGCAAACGAGTTGAACCTAACGAGTCAAACTGAGTTGTTGGTGAATTTTAAACGAGCCAAACTCGAGCTAAAAAAATGGTTCGTATCGAACTCGAGTCGAGTTTCGAGCCAAGTTAATTCTTATCGAATCGAGTCGAGCTCAGACTAGTTCGACTCGACTCGACTCATTTCCAGCCCTAGCTACAGAAGATGAATGTATAGTTCCACTCACATGGATGAGTTTTGGAAAGATAGAAGACAAGGGAAGACAATTTTCCTCCTAATTATTTTTCTCCATCTTACACATGTTTGTTTTGTGGAACTTATTAAAAAACAAAAATTTGGTATAGAATTATAACAAGTGATTCAGCTATCCCATTACTTTAAGACCACATTTCCATTAGTGATTTGTGATTTCATTATTGATTTAACTAGTGTCAAAATTGCATCCCCAAAAAAAGTGTCAAAATTACATCAAAAAATATAAATAAGTATAACCAAAAAAAAAAAAAAATTTGTTTTTTTCCATATCAACGGCACAACACATGTGCTTCTGCACCCACTCAATTCCTGGTGTCAATATCAATGCTTTTTTCCTTTTCCTAATATGACTAAAGTCTTCATCAAATTTACAAACCACCAAAAATTAAACCTGCTTTCTTTCCTTTTGAGTATTTGTTTTATTTGATTCATGCAAAACAATCACGTGGTCACATGCATAGCTTTGTTCAAAGTTCAAACAACCTCTATCGATGAGAGGATTGAGACTATAAAATCGAAGAAGAGGTCAGGTAAGTTACAAGAAAAAACTTGAGAGGAACAAGAGAAAAACACCGCCATTATTTCCTTCTTCTTACCCAAACCCATTTAAAAAAATACCCAACCAAAAACAAGGAAAAAAGAATGAAAAGACAATGAAATATTGTGAGACAACACACTCCTTTCCTTTATGTCTATCGAGTTGCAAGAGGTAATGGTGTTTTAGGGTTCTCATTCTCTTGATCTTTCATTTCCATTGGGTCAGGCTTTTCTTTTTAATGCATATATTTTATTTTTCTTTGGAAAAATTCATTGCTCCAAATCACTTCTACTTTTTTTGTATTAACTATGGTATCCGAAGAGAATGAAGATAGAGTGGTTAGTTTGCTTTTCAAAGTTCATCGAATCGAATCAAATCAAATATGTTGTAAATTAACGTGAACAATCACAAAATAAATCAGGAACCGGCGCAGAATCACGAGCAAATGAACAACAAACAATTCGTGACCTTTACTTCAAAATGTTGGAAAAGGGTTTTAGCATAAGTTGGATAAGTTACATACAAAATACTAGAAATAGAAGGGAGAACCTTTTATCTCTAGTGTTGTTGTATGGAATATTTCTAACTTTTTCCTAGACTTATCCAACTCTGGTTGACGAAAAGATTGTGATCAATCGATGGTCATTTCATGGTTTTTCAATTGCTCGTGATTTGATTTGGTGTTGTATAAATGATTTGCTTTGAAGTTGACATCAATTTACAACAATCTTAAGAATTGTGTGCAAATCCCAAGAGCACAACACGTCCTTCAACAAGAACTAAATAACACACCTGAGTTTTGTTTATAATAAATTTCACTATTGAGTTTAATTTTCTTATTTATTTATTGTACAAATGTGAATATTCATTTTAGAGAAATGTTAGGGTCACACCCACTAACACTCTCTTTTTTTAGTTGATTTTAACTGGTAACCGGATTCATCTTTACCATTTATTTTATTTTTGTAATTAAATCATATTTTAATTGTTCATCTTCTCTGCATAACCAGCAATAACACAAACATGATATATTAGCTTAAAAAAAGATCCAATTTCAATTTTCTTGTCAATCCTCCTCCTCCCAATTTTGTTCTTATGTTGTTTAATTTGCTTGCTATATTGAATGTTTATATAGATTTTCAATTACGACACTCCAGAAACAAAACCCAATGGAAACATTTTCTTTTATATTTGAATAAAACAAAGGTGGGATGGTCAGAAGCAAACAGAAGGAGATGGGTTGCCATGTAGGTTTTTCTTCCATGGACTCTGTTATTTACTCAAAGCCAGCGTTTCACAACCAAGAGTTTAAGAAAATGTCATAAATATTCTAGAATGCAATCTAGAATATACCTCCAACATTTATAAATAGCCAAACATATATACAATTGTATTGAAGCCCTTGTGATGTAAATGTCACTAACATCGTGGCATCACCACACTATATCTCTCCTCCTAAAATATGTTAATGATTAATGCGTTGTCTCTTATCTCATATTACTAAACACACCACCATTAACTCTCACACTGATTTTTTTTAATAGTAGTATCAGAGTTACGTTATGTCTTTCACTAGACGTAGCAAAATATTATCTTCTATCACCCAATTATATCTATTCTATAATAGGCTTCTATTATCCTACTAAACTAAAAAAATGAGGTCTTTTACTCGAACACAAAAAGAGTACAAATAGCCACACAACCCTACTCTATTTGAGTTCAAACCCAAAACTAAGAAGGCAAGAGAGGAGTTCAGGTAACCTAACAGTCTGACTCTCTTAAGTTTAAGTCCAACTAATGTTGTAAATCTATGACAAATAAGTCTCAAGTTCAGATAGAGCAAAAGCCCAATCAATTAGTAAAGTGGAGACCTACGGCCTTTGATGCTCAACTTCAACATAGGAAGAAAAATACAACTACTAGAGCAAGAGAGAGTCCCTATCAAGATTATTCTACAGGATTGCTACATGTTCCTAGGGAACAAAATACGTGTGCAAATTTTATGGCTAAGGAATGATCACATGCAAAGTGTTTTGCTCACTAGAACTGCCCTCCGCCTGACATGGAATCTCTCATCCTAAGAGATAAGCTTAGAACTTAATTTCGACTCTTCCTTTTTTTACTTTTTCTTTTTGCCTCGTTACATTGTAACACTACCGGAAAAGAAAAAAAAACAAGAGTGGTTCTTCTTAGAAGTCTTTAACAAAACAAACAAGGAAGATTACAAGTGCAAATAAGGAGCGATAATGGTCTTTCATACATCTTTAACAAGGCCAACAAGGAGGCTAATAACAAATATTATGGCAAGAGGTATGCCAAAAATAGTATCACGGTGGAGGTATGACAAATTACTAAACTTGAAGTTTTTGAAATATTATGATACACTTTTCTAAATATTTCTAAAATACATTAGAAAGATATAGAATCACTCTTGTTAGCACTAGTAAATCTTTCTAGAATATTGAGTAGTTCATTTAAGGGTGGTTCATGAAACAGAAATGGGTAGATCGCAATTTCGGATCCAGTTTCCAACATCAAACCAAAAACAAGTTTTAAAACATATGTTTTATGCAGTCTCTCAACACAAGATCTCATTTATTTCTCCTTCTCCTTCCTCTTCCTTGCCTTCATCCTACAAATTTTGCTTCACCATTTTAAATCTCGTTTCTCTGTATTGAATTAAATTAAAACTATGTTTTGCAAAACTCAAATTGCAACTCAGCTCAAAGTATATCCATTAATGATTTCTATAATCCAATTTGTTTGAGATAACAAAGGAAGGGGATAAAATTGAAAAATCACAATTAATACTTTCCTGATTTTCTTAAGTAGCAATGACATGACTCATGAAGATGTATAATACTTTCAGCCAAGTGGAAAAATAGATTGCTGTAGTACACATTAATTTTCAATTTTTCTTATATCTGTTAAGTATAAATTCCAAAAATTGCACTAAGATGACCATTCTCCATTCAATTTCCTCTCCAAATCGGTCCATGGAAGTGTTCATGTAAGTTTGAAACCCTATTCTTTTTTCTAAAAAGTCTCTACAACTTTTATGATAGATTTGCCTCTTTACACACTACTCAATTGTCTTACCTTCCTCATCATGTATATAACAAAATTTGTTATATTGTTTCTATATTATATTATATAATTATTATATATTCACATATTTGTTTTTTGGCAACAGGAAAAAAAAGGGAAACAAAAAGATATTAATAAAGAAATTTAATGGATTGTGATTTGATGAATAAAGAGAAACAAAAAGAAGAGATATGTACCTCTTTTTACAGAACATCAATTATTTTCTATAATTATATTTGTTAATCGTATTTCTATATTACATATATAATTATCCCACATTTTTTGTCAAAATCAATTTACATTACTGTTTTGGGTACAAAATTAATAAATAATAAATAAATAGTTTTTCGAATCAATAAATAAATAAATAGTTGGCTATTAGTTTTTTTGTCTCTTCTTTTTAGGGGTTATCATTTGGTTGTCTGTATTTAGTTTAATCTTTCGATCCAAACTCATATTAAGAATTCTCTTACTATAACTTTTGGGGGTATTAGTTAGAATGAGTCAATAGTCAATTACCTCCTTAAAATTGTAAGTTTCGTCAATTACCTCTCTGAAATTAACAAAACTTCAATTACCCCTCTGAAATTGCACAACGTTAATCAATTTACCCCATCCGTCAAATTTTTTTGTTAGTCAACATGACGTTTTGCAAAATGCTCCCTAAACTTGAAATTATTATTTTTCTTATCCTTTAAAGTGATTGCATTATCACTGAATTGTGGGGTATTTTGCACATAAGTGCAAAACTTCAGGGGGTATTTGCAAAACGTCATGTTGACTAACAGAAAAATTTGACGGATGAGGTAAATTGATTAACGTTGTGCAATTTCAGGGGGATAATTGAAATTTTGTTAATTTCAAGAAGGTAATTGACGAAACTTACAATTTCAAGAGGGTAACTGACTATTTACTCTAGTTAGAATATAAGAGTTATAAATATAGAGTTAGGTAAACCAGAGTTAAAGTTAGTTGAATAGAGTTTGTCATTAGATTTTTAGTTTGTTGATTTCTCACAAACTTTATATATAGCATCTCATTTATTTATTTGACATCTTGATTTTATCAAATAATGCAATATGAGTTCTAAGGATTTTTTCCTTTGTATCAACAATTTCTCCTATGAGATGCATTTTCATCTCTTTTTTCTTTTTTTTTTAATAAATG
>Ga0228710_1000548_pt1 | contig 48738 bp, 26 predicted proteins | sample MedpolnodulmetaG_FD_177995 | JGI IMG/M metagenome (GOLD analysis project Ga0228710, IMG submission 177995) | Root nodule microbial communities from Medicago polymorpha collected in Santa Monica, California, United States - pink nodules | ecosystem: Host-associated > Plants > Roots > Nodule... | reverse complement strand
CCTGATATTTTTACATATGCAACTTTTATTAAGGTGATGACTAAGAAAGGGAAATTGGGAACTGCTTTGAAGTTGTTCAACGGAATGTGGAAAGATGATAGTTGTAAACCTGATGTTGTGATATGCAGTTGTGTGATTGATGGTCTTTGTTTCAAGAAGAGGATTCCTGAGGCATTGCAAGTTTTGGTTGGATCAACTGTAAAAACTGTAAGCTTGATTGATAGTTAAAAATCTCTTAATCTTGTTGTTGTTGCCTCTAAATATCCAACTCCTTCTACTTGTTGTGGTCTCATGAAACAAATAATGAAGGAGGGTGTGAGAGAGTTGCTGGTGTTGTTCTTCTGGAGAACGTAAGAAAATGAATGGAGGAGGGAAAATTAGCTAAGAGAGGGAGCATGTGAATACTTTTAATCTTGACCACTAATTTTTAATCATAAGGCTATTAATTATTTCTAATTTCTTTTTTTGTTTTTTTTATTTTAAATTACAAGTGGCCTTTGACCGGGTCAAAATTAGAGGGGGCCTATTAGTTGCATAAGGGGGTGAAGTTAAGGGGCTGGAAAATGATTTTTTTTAATAGGGGACTAAAATTGCTACAGAGCCAAACATAGGGGGCCAAAAGTGCATTTTAGCCAAACAAAAACATAGTTAAATAAGCTAAACAATGATGATGAAATATGATAACATGTTTTATGTATGGTCAAAATCTTATTTATTTCTGTGAAATCAATTACATTCTATCACCTTCCTTCTTATACATGTCAATGCTAATGTGTTCCTTTCCAATTTAATTCAATTTAACACCTAAATTATTATTTTAAAACAATTTAGCACCTTGATTTTTTTTTAAAGAAATTTATTTTAACTATCTTATAAAATAGTTGCTTTTTTTTTTAAAGAAATTTAGCACCTTGATATATACCCACATCTATGATTTATATTTGGGACACAATTGGAATTTACGAGTTTATTTTAACTATGTTATAAAACTTCAAAATTCTAATTTCACCATGGAACGAATTAACCGTTCATTGAATATTTGTTGGACATTATTTGTCTCCATTTCTTTTTGAAGGAATTATTTGTCTCCATTAGTTTCATGCAAGTTAGAAAAAATCATTATATTATAATAGCGGAAAGACGGACACTATCTTGTCCGCCTGTCCGCTCTTTCAACTGCGCTAACGTATGTAATTATTTTTCCTTAAAAATAAAAACGTATGTGATTATTTTATTATGTTTGTTTGATCCATGTTTCCTCCTTGTAAACTTTTTGTGAAACTCATATTATAAGATGATGGATCAAAGTAATTAGGTTGTGATGAATCTAAGTTATGAAAGGTCGAAAATTGTTTTTCACATTAGTACATGTTAGATTCTCGATCTATTTTCTGATAATAATTATGATCTAGCATAAAGTCTTGATAGTAAGGTTTAGGTTCATCAGACATGAAGAAGAAAGAGAAAAATATAGAGAAGCAAAAGAGAAGAGTGGGAAAACAAAGATCACGTAGAAAGCATTAAGGAGTTGAGTGATAGAGTTTCCAATGTTATCATCGGCACCACGTTACTTATGTTGCTGAAGCTATACTGCATTTATTAAACAAAATAATGATTTATTTAATAATTAAAAAAAACCAGGTTCTCTTTATATAAAAAAAGCCACACTATCATAGTTTGTATAAGCAATTATAAACCAGTAAAGTTAAATAATCCTTAAAATTAATCGTAAACAATTTGAATCATAATCACTTGTAAACAAACAAAGTCAAATAATCCATAAAATTAATCGACTTTGATTAGTTGTAACATGAAAGAAAAAGAAAACGAAAAAAAACTAACAGGTTAATTCTGAATTATGATGCAGAGGGCTGAGAGAGGTTAAGAAAAACTAAACAATGCGGAAACAAACTATGAACTATGAGAACCATACTTATTAATATTTAATATATTGCTAACAAATCTTTTTCTAAAATATTTTGAGTCATAATCTTTTTTTAGAGGATTTAAAGTTCAATCTTTAACAATATTTTTTGCTCGCGTTTGTTACTAATCTTTTTTTAGAGGATTTATAGTCAAATCTTTAACATTATTTTTTGTTCACGTTTGTTACTAATCTTTTTTTAGAGGATTTAAAGTCCAATCTTTACCATTATTTTTTTCTCACGTTTGCTACAATTGATCAAAGGCTAAGGAAGAGTAACTTATATTAATAAAATAATATGGAAATACTTTTTTGTGTGGAAGGGATATGAAAATACTTGCAATCTTTGTCGGTTGTATTGAGGGGAACAACACAGATGTTAACATAAAAACGGCAGATAAAAAAGTAATATGAGTTTTTGTTTTATGCTAGTTTTTTGTGAGTTTGATCTTTGCTTAACGGAGGTAAAAAAGGGTTAACGTGAACGATTAGTGACATGGATTGCTAATCCACGTGTTATTTTATAAATGACTATTTGTATTTAAAATTAAGGCTATTTTTGAAAAGAAAAGTCCAACCTAAAAGTGTGCTGAAATGAGTAGTTTTTTTTTTTTTATATAAAGTATAGATTATTTTTAATATCAAAAGAAAGATTGAGTTTTGCATGAAGATATGTGAACATCAAAGTGCAGCAATGACATGAAAGAATATTGAAGTTTCAATCTCAGCATTGATTATCACAGTGACAACAATTTTGCCATGTTCTTGTCTCTACACGGATGCCAAAGTTATTTGTAATCAGATAGGAGAAACTTTTGTGTTGTAAATTTTTTTTGACTCACTCACAAAAATTGAAAATGGTTGAAAGACAAAAACTAAGTAATGTACATTTTTTAAATAATTAAATAATATGTATTTTTTATCTATTTCCAAATTTCTACCCAAACTCTTTATGTCCACTCAAGTATTTTTCGTGTCAAGAAAGTTATAATACAAAAACATATACTCCCCCGATCATATTTATAAACAAAAAATAATATTTTAGATTCATTAAATATCTAATGTATTTAGTCTTTATATAGACTAAGTTGTTTTTTTTATGTATAAATGTGAGTTGAGGAATTACTATAAATTAGTATTACATACAACAACAAAAAACCCGCAACACTCTCCTATACTTTTCTCTCACTCTGATCTTAGTAGAAAATATTGAAGAAATATAGCATAGACAAAAATCAAATACAACCAGAGACGAATAAAATGCACAAACAGCTCAATCACATAATTCACACCCTCTTTATCTTCACTACCATCCTTCTTTCCACACTCACTGTAAGCATATATAATTTAGTTTTTTATTTTGTCCAATATGCGTGAATACTACGTACATTTTATCTTAACCTTACCCTAAAATTAGTGTATCTTAGATATATAATTATTTTAATTTATTTTAATATGTTTCGAAATTTGAATTCTTAATGTTTTAGTCCCTTATATCAATGCAGGTTGGTTTTGCAGTGAATTATGCAGAAGAGGAAAAGCAAAACTCATTCATTCCGAAGGCGTTTGTAATTCGCTATTGGGATAGAGTGATCACAAACAACTTGCCAAAACCATCCTTCATCCTCTCCAAGGCGTCACCGCTTAGCGCCACTGAAGCAGCAGCTTTTGAAAAACACGCAGCCGCGAACACCCTATCCACAAAGTTGCCGGAATTCTGCTCTGCCGCGCACCTCTTCTGCTTCCCGGACATAAATCCACAAAGTTATCATAAACCCGTTCTCAAAGGATTAGGAACCAACATTTTCAAAGGATATGGTAAAGAAGTTGATTTAGATAAGAAGTTTAGCTTCGACAATTACGGTTTTACTAACCCCTTCAAAGATTACGCCAAAAGAGGTATTTCATTCGGCATCTACACTAAACCTTCTTCAACTAACACCGTTACCAGTTTGGTGAAAAACTTGGTTGAACCAGGTAAGTTTTTCCGCGAAAGGATGTTAAAGGAAGGGACTGTTATGCCTATGCCAGATATAAGGGATAAGTTACCGTCTAGGTCGTTTTTGCCCCGTTCCATTTTAGCCAAATTGCCCTTTGCATCTTCTAAGTTGAACAATATGAAGCAAGTTTTCAATGTGTCTAAGAATTCCTTTATGGAAAAGATGATAGTGGACTCATTGAGTGAGTGTGAAAGGGCGCCGAGTAAAGGTGAGATCAAGCGTTGTGTAGGTTCGCTTGAGGACATGATTGACTTTGCAACTTCTATTTTGGGTCGTAATGTGACGGTTCGGTCCACTGAGAATGTAAATGGGTCGAACAACAATGTTATGGTAGGTCAAGTAAGGGAGGTAAATGGTGGGAACGTTACGGAGTTAGTGTCTTGTCATCAAAGTTTGTTTCCTTACTTGCTATACTATTGTCATTCGGTGCCAAATATTCGAATTTATGAAGCAAATCTTTTGGACCCTAAGTCTAAGGTCAAGATTAATCATGGTGTTGCGATCTGTCACTTGGATACAACTGCTTGGAGTCCCACCCATGGTGCATTCATGGCTCTTGGGTTTGGTCCGGGTCAAATTGAAGTGTGTCATTGGATATTTGAGAATGATATGACATGGACTGTCGCAAATTGAGGAAGCTGCTCCTCCCATGCCAATATGTTTTTGAATCCAAGCAACTGATTTATTTTCTTTTATTAAGAAATAAATAAATGGCATGCTTTCGGAAAAATGTGTATTATTTAAATTTAAATAAATTGTTTGCTTATTATGACCTTATCTTATTTAGATCATTTACAATGAGCCTATTGAAAGTCACCTTCAATATGTTGAACCATTGCAATGAGGTTGTTGAAAATTGTTGAAAGTTGATGTGGAGGAGAGAGGTGATGAATGGAGTCAACATGTCGAATGCTGAAAAGGTGGGGGATCTGCGGGCCACGTGGCGCGTTTCGGTTGGTGGAGAGAGCGAGTGTAGATCACGCGCCGACAGGGGCGAGTGAGAAGAACAGTGACGCAGAGAGAGAAGAGATAAGTGGAGAAGTTATAACATGTGGCGCTTCCTGATTGACTGTTTGGATTTATCTCATTTTAATTATTTAAACTCAATTATTTCATTGCAAATGATTTTTTTTTTTGGGAAATGAATCAAATAAAGAAATAATTTATTGAAATGTGTGCATTATATTTAATATTTAACTTTTTAATGAATTGAGTGCACAAAATTTTAGAAAATATTTCTTTTTTTGGCTTCTTTAACATGTGCTCTAAGGGCACAAGTTAACACTACCTTTTTTTTTTATACCAAAATTCAGGATTTTTTTTTTGTCTATAAATAGAGACTTGGTTTATTTGATTTGAAAATAAAAAAAAACGAAAAATTTTCACTATCTTAATATTATTATCTTTCTATTAGTTTTTCTTTTGAAGTTTTAATCTTTTTTTTAGTGAAATTAAATTAAATTATTTAAATAAAATTTTGTTTTTACAAAAATCTAAAAGATAAATCGTTAAGTGTTTATTATTTTAATTTAATTATAATCGATAATTGTAATTTTATGTAATTATATAAACAAAAATATAAAATTAAATAAGAATAAGAAATAAAAGGTGGTGGAGTAGAGTGTTGAATGAAAAATCATTGGAGAAGGTAAAAGTTGAATAAGTGTTGAATAAGAGAGAGAAAATGATGTAGAGTGTTGAGAATTGAAAAGTGGGTGTTGAGTGTTGTTTAATGTTTTTCACCATTGTAAATGGTTTTATGCACGTCTGTATCATATGGCTCTATAACAGTATAGTATTTTCATGAATGTCCAAAATTTGTGCTATATATAAAGAGAATAAGATATTTTGAGATGAATTTTTGTTATTCTTATTTTATCCTTATCAACTCAACTCCTTTTTAATTTTTAATTTAAATTCAAATCAACACCATAATTATAGGTAATTTGAAAAACCAACTACCTATTTTAGTTGAACTTTTTTTGTTATAATTTTTGAATAATTTAAGTAATTTTAAATAATATAAATATTAAAAAAATTAATTGAATTAAATTATATGATTATATATATATATATATATATAGATAGATAGATACACACAACAGAATACAATAAAAAAACAGGCAGACTGGCACATGAATGCTATAAAAATAATTAGACCTTTTCTATGTATTTTTTATAGAGGTCTCTGAAAAAAATCATCGACTCAAAATTTGATTTATAGGTCGAGGTTTACATTATTTTGATTTTTGAAATTTTGAAAAATCATAATCAATCTGTCACTTGTCGGAGAATTCTAATTTTACATGGGAGGCCTTATGTTAATGTCCCAAGCAAGCATGCCTCAAAAAATCATGAAAAAAGTCGACTTCTAGATCACATTTTTGGGCTTTATGTCTAATTTTATGTAGAATTTTGCTTTATTTTTTTAGGGGCGATTTCCTTATTTCACGTATATTACAAGAGTTAGGATTGTCCCAGAACCAGTCTCATTTATTGTACTTTCTGAACTTATTATTAGCAATGAATGAGATATTTTCATGACAAAAATAAAATTCAATAATTAACCATAAAATTAAAATAGTACTTATAGAAATATTTGCATTTACCTCTCCCCTATAAAGGCACTAGTAAGACTAGAACATGAAAATTGGTTAAACAAACTAATTCATATTTAAAAATATTATTTCTCAATAACCCAATTTATCTTTGTAAATATTTTTTTGTTAAATAATCTAATAGTAGAATTCACCTATTAAATTAAATAAGTGAGAGTCTCTGAAAAGTAATAGGACATCTTAATATATATAAATGTTAAACAGTTCTGAAAAGTTTGCCCTAATCCTGATCCCGCCTTTTTTGGTGGTTATGAGTAATTTTTATGAAAAAAGAGTTTGCAAGGAATTGAACCAGGTACCATATGCTTACAGTTTACAACTATAACTACTATGCCACTTCTATTTTTGTTGAAATATTGTTGCTTCCAAAAATGAAATACATGACTAAGACTTTTTTTTTAAAGCCCCAACCGCCCTAACGGTTTCCTCTCTCATAACAGTTATTTTTTATTATTAGCGGTACCTTTATTGATAGTAGTTTTTTTTTATTATTATATATTTTTTTTGTACGCTAACGACGTGTTACGATATTAAAGTTGCATCTTTAAAATTGTAGATAATTTGACTGATCCATATGATAATTTTTTCATTAGAAACTTCACTTTTTCCTGTAATTTTGTCGGTCTCTTTATTTCTCCTATATTATATTACATGAAGTTTTTGTTCTGACTTTTTATTTGCAAAAATCACCATAGTAGACTATAACGTTACTTTGTTTTGGCAAAGTAATGACTTTGACTCCATATTCATTTTTGTTTCCATATTAATTTTTGTTGATGCAAACTAAATGTTGTTAATTTGCTTCTTTTGAGACTGTGCATGTCAATCACTCTTAATTGTCACTTAGTTTGATTGTTTCTGAGTTAAAATGTAACTTTAGGATTAATAATATAGCCAATTTAATATTTTATATATGAAACTCTACAAAAAAAAAAAAAACCGTGCATCCTACGGGTTAGGGTCTAATTACATTATAACATGTATGAACTTGAGTCCGAAATTTAGACATCGAAAGTTTGAACTCTACACCCGAGTGTTATTCGTCTTAAAATGTGCGTGTTATAAAACACTAAACACTAAAATATACAAAATTATCTGTGGTAAGCAAATTGAGAGATTTGGGGTGTGTTAGGAGGCAATGAAGTGAGAATGATGATGAATTGGATGAGCATGGCGACGAACGCATTAACAAACTCCTCCACAACATTTCTTCTTCACAAAACCATTATCCCCTTTTCTCTCACTAAAACCTCGCCGTTTCTTATTTCTTTTACCACTCCCTCTCGTAGCTTCCTTTCTGCTTCATCTCTTCCTTCTCTCTCCGCTGACCACACCTTCAACTTATCTGATTCTGGTCACTATTTTTCAATATCCATCTTTTTTAATATATTTTTTTATTTTTGTTCATGTTTTTTGATTTATTGATTTTGTTTCATGCAGGAGATGGAAATAATGTTGCAGTTTCCACGAGAGGTTCAAAAGTGCTTCTTAAAGGGATGACTTACTCTGAACTTGAAGTATGTTTTCTTTTTCATAAGCGTTTTTCTTTATGTTCTCTTATCATGATAAGAGCTTATGTATAAGATAAATAAAGTTAAAATTATTTTTGTATAAGCTATAAGCTGTTTTCATAAGCTAGGAGAACTTATGAAAATTAGCTGAAAACAACCTATACACAATGCCATAAGCTGTTTTCATAAGTTTGCCCAAACAGCCTCACAAAATTTATACAAATAGATAAACTTAAATAAGTCAATCCAAACATGCCCTTTTAATTAGGGATGAAGTAATAATAATGAACTATAAAACATTGACACAAACACGGACACACCGACACATTGACATCGGTGAATATTTTTAAAAAAGAGTTAATTGAACGTAATCACATGTCGTGTCCGATATCCACACATGTGGGACACCGGACACACCTATCAGAAGTGTCGGTGTTACATAGAAAATAACTTATACATAAGCTCTTATCATGATAAGCGCGTGTGCTATAAGATTTAAATAAAATATTTATCCAAACAGGGTCTAAGTCTCTTTTGTGTAGAAAAATAGACAGTGTATTTGATGTGTTCAATTTGCATATGGATTTTATAGGGGTGTTGATAAAATACTCTTTTATGTTTAAAGTAGATCTCTGACTTTTTCATCTCTAAAGACAAATTAATAGTATTAGCAAGGGATATTTGAGGAAAAACTTATAAATGTATTTGGTAATTTGAATGATGTTATATTTAGGGATGAAGATATTACTATCAATAAAAAATTGTGCTAACTTTAATAGTATGTATTGTGTATTATTAGGGTTAAGCAGCTCGGTCCATTGAACATGAGGTCTAGGGGCTGACACTTAATTCTCGTTTATAGAAATTCATCAGCTAGTGAGGCTGTCCTTAAATGTACTCTAGATTCTTGAATGAGTTAATGTTGAAATTTGGGGCATAACTCATCCTTACAAAACCGGCTTGTAAGGTGAGGATTGCCTCCTCTTTATATACTCTTATCTCTCCGATGTGAAACTTGGGTTTTTCCCAATACACCCCCCCTCACGCCCAGCACTCTTTGGGCTTGGTGCGTGAATAGGTTTAGGCGGCCCTTGAATTCGACAAGCTCTGATACCATGTTGAAATTTGGGGCCTAACTCATCCTTACAAAACCGGCTTGTAAGGTGAGGATTGCCTCCTCTTTATATACTCTTCTCAAGAGTCTTATCTATCTGATGTGGAACTTGGGTTTTTCCCAATAGTTAGTAAAAAAAATGTTGTGTGAAAAAGATGTCATAAAAATATTGTTTAGTTTTACATGTCAGGGTGGTGTTTACAAATTAGTTATATCCTATAGAAGTCTTGAGGATTTGAACACGTTTAATCTCATATTTAGGAGTTTAATTCTCTGTTCTTTTGTTTCTTACTTTGGTTTCATGTTGAAGATGTCATGAACAGAATAAAATATAAAATTGTGTATATTGATTTCCACTTTTTGACTCCTATTTTTGTGGTCAATGGATACAGAAATGGGTTCAATCACATGGATACAGGCCAGGCCAGGCCATGATGTTATGGAAACGTATGTATGGAAACAACATTTGGGCACATCATACTGACGAGTTGGAAGGTGATTTCTTCTCCTTCATGTATTTGAGTGTGGTTAAAAGCTATTGCTTTTTTAATACAAGTATCTAGTAGTGTTTAATCAATCTCTAATGTTAATGCACTGGTTCTTCAGATCCTTCTCCTGAGTATAATGAACAGTTAATTATGAATTTTAAACTTTGGAATTTGAATTGACTAATAACTCATGTAATTTTATTTGTTATTTCTGTCTCCTGATTTAGGTTTGAACAAAGATTTCAAGCAGATGTTGAGTGAACATGCAGATTTCAAGGCACTTGCTGTGAAAGAAATTCACGCAGCGTCTGATGGCACTAGGAAGGTTGAAATTATCCTTCTCTATTTTGTTTACCTTGGAGGTTACTTGATGACATTTTATATTTCGGTTTTTAGCTTAAAGATTACATGCATTTCTTGCTTATATTTTTTTAATTTCGTTTCTGGAGAGTCTTTTTGTTGACTGTTTAAACTCACAGAATATTGCAGATTTTATTCACATTGGATGATGGGCTGGTCATAGAAACAGTTGTCATACCTTGTGTTACAGGCAGGACTACTGTGTGTGTTTCCAGTCAAGTTGGATGTGCCATGAATTGTCAATTTTGCTATACAGGAAGGCAAGCTTTTTTTTCTGTCTATATTGATCAATTCAGTGGCTACACCGTCTTTACTTTTACTGCATGTTTTTCATACAATGTAATTTTGCAGAATGGGTCTCAAGAGACATCTTACTGCCGCAGAAATAGTCGAGCAGGCTGTTTTTGCAAGACGGCTATTCACGAGTGAAATTGGTTCCATCACCAATGTTGTATTTATGGTAGGTCAACAATTGCACTGAGAATTCTAAAGCTTGTTGTATATCAATTTCTACTTTGTTCCTAGCAAATCAGATGCCGCTTCTGTTTATAAGGATGAAAATAGGCCAGACTGCCCGACGTAGCGCACATTAGGCTTAGGCTAGGACAAACTTATTTAATTGATAAACTAGGTTAAGAATTTTTCAAAAGCACATTTCGCTGTGAAGGCTAGACTTTGGTCTTTCAAAAAATCTTTTAGGTGTGATAGACCGATTAATTTAGTTTATATAATCAATAAAATAATATTTTTTTTCATCTAGAGTTGAGTTGACCATGTAAGTTTAAATAACTTATACAAGGCTGACATGAAAGCTATGATAAGCCTAGCCTAGAACTTATAGCTTGTAGATATAGGTTTAAAAAATGTTTTTGTTGGGGCAAGGATGCCTTTTTAGCTATATGTTTAAATACACCTTGAGTGTACACAACATACTATTCTAGACTTCGAGCTATAAGTTCAATTACATTGATGCTTACTAAATTGTCATGTGTGCTAGAGATGGGGAGGGGAAGATAATGATGAAATTGAACTGCAGGTGTGGTGTCTACTTATTGAATGTTGATTAGAACATGTAGAGGATTTTCATTACTTTATTGTATATTATAGATGTGTATATATTTTATTTTAATCACAAACATTTATTATCTAAAAAAAATATATAACCAACACTTTTCTCCTTTACATGCATTGGAGGAAAATTCCTTCTTATTGATCGCAAGCTAATAGTTGCTATACATTTATTATAGGGCATGGGGGAACCTCTTCATAACATTGATAATGTCATTAAAGCTGCAGATATTATGGTGCATGACCAAGGGCTTCATTTCAGCCCCCGCAAGGTCACTGTTTCAACCAGTGGGCTTGTTCCGCAGCTCAGACGTTTCCTTCATGAATCCAACTGTACACTAGCTGTTAGTTTGAATGCAACTACTGATGAGGTAAAAATTATTTCTTTATTGCTATTTGTTGGTAGAGATCCATAGAAGTAGTCACGAAAAGCCAAGAGCAATAATAGACAGAGGATTGATCACACTGACATCTATTATGTCAGGTAAGAAACTGGATCATGCCTATAAATCGAAAGTATAAACTGGACTTGCTTCTTGAGACACTTCGTGAGGAGCTTTCCTTCAAACGCAAATATAAGGTTCTATTTGAGTATGTGATGCTTGAAGGAATAAATGACAGGTTAGGAAAACTTCTTTCAATTTATTGCTTTAGTTGAAATTTGCATAAATGATTTTACAGTTTTTCCCAGTGTTGTCTTGTGTTGTCTTTTGTTATGTTTCCAAAGACAAGACTGTGTTTCAGTTGAGAACTGCATACTTTTCCATGCAAAACTTACAAAAAAAAATTATATGTTGGGCCCTATATACATAATTCCTATAATGATCTTTATCTTGTCCACAAATGACTTTGTAGAGTAGCAATGTGTCATTTATGTGCATAGATTACCTTAACAAATATAGGAGTTTGAGTTGGAATAATGCGTGAATTTGAGCATAAATGATCCTATACTATAGGGAGTGTTTGTAGACTTTATAAGAGCTTATTTAAAGTGTTGAACTTATCTCATGACAAACGATTGTGTAAGTCTTTAAAATTGGGTTTTTGTCATCGAAATTGGAGTGGTGTAGGAACAAAAATGTGTAAGAGTTGTTTGCACAAACTACTTATTGAAGAACACAAGTTTTTGTAGATTTTTTACAGGCTTAACACTTGATAGGAAGATTAAATTTCTACTTTCTACCTAGAGGTAATGGAATTGTTGAAAAGGATGGCTGATGGTAAATATATAGTTGGACTAGGTAATATACGAATCGAAATATGGAAGGGATTACGAGAAAAAACAGTTTTATAAATCCCAGATAGTGGGGCGTAAAGGCCGACCCCATTAATGCTACAGTGAGGTAGCAGATAGAGTGATGACTGCTATTGTGAAACTTAGAGTTTATATACTCCCTCCAGTCTCAAATATAAGCTTAGTATGCTGCAAACAAGTTATGTTTGTTGATCTTAAATATAAGCAACATTTAACTACTTCTATCATATTTAATGTTATTATTATCTAATTACCCTTTAACTAATTTAGATTTAATTTTTTAATAACCCTTTTACTATCATGGAACAAGTTCCTATAAGGGGTAATTCAGAAAAATACAGTTGCATTTATTTATTTATTTATTTACTTTAGAATATTAAATGAGACTAACTACTTTTCATAATGGGTGTGAAAGTAGTTACTTTTGCTTATATACGAGACCAGAGGGAGTAATTTATACTACATAGATAAAAACTCAACTATATGTGAGACTGACTAGTTAGAGGATGGAACATGATAGCATGTGTGAGACAGTGAGAGATTAGAAGTCCCGACCACTGCTGTTATGATTTATTTTAGTTTCAAAATACTTAAAATACCCCAATAAAAGAGGCCTTGTGTTTAAATTTTGAGGTTTTTTTTTTAAATTTTTATTTTCAATCTCATAGAGGTATGGCACTGTAACAGCCGCAACAACCACTAGTTTGGCCTCTATCTCATCAGCTACGACCACTGCATTTACTGCTCTAGTACTGCATGTGCACTAACAGCCAGGTGCCTCTCAGCTACACTGCTATAGCTAGCAGGCTATTGTCAAGAATGGGAAAAAGGTATAACATGGCTCACAGTTATTTGGCGAGATCACAGAATCTAAGAGCATGACAAATGAGTGGATGAGTACATAAGTCCCCATCTATAAGAACAAATATGCCATATAAAACTACACATATTATATGGGGCTTAAGTTCACAAGTCATACTGTTTAAGAGCAATTGAGCAGAGATTAAAACAAAAGACTTGCATGATAAATTTTAGTTTTATGCCGAGAACAACCATGAAAAAGGAAAAACAGGTAAAGGGGGTCACGACTAAAGTGGTTTTATTGTAGGCTCTAGAGAGAGAAGATTGCTTAATTTGAGCAAGAAAATATATGAACAAGGGGGTCACGGCTAGTGTGAGAACACGGTAAGGATGTAGAAGATTTTCCTAAAAGTCCTTTTGTTTTATCTTGGTTCTAGATGTGCTTACTGCAAATATTGTAGATATGGTGTCACAATAAATTTTTTTGTGTGTGGATGATATATTGGTATTTGGAGAATGGAAAGGAGAAATAAATAAAAGCCGTGAAAGCATATGACTTTCTCTTGAATGAAGTGTAGTGTATATTTATAATGTAAGTTAAGAGGTTAAAATTTGAAAATATACTGTTTTAGACTAGACCAGTTTTAGAGCTCTCCAAGGCCCAAAGATACGCAATGGTTTTTTATCTACATAACCGGTCCCCAACTAGTGAAAAAGGCTTTCCTTATTGTAGTTAATGCCATAATGCTTGCAATTCTTTTATTTTCTATCTATGATACATTCCATGTCATAAGACTTGGATGTTGTTGTTGATGATGTATGTACCCTTTTGTGTAAATAAGTTTTTTCGTCTTTAACTTATATATATGCAGCAATGAAGATGCAAAGAGGCTAATCACGCTTGTAAAGGGCATCCCTTGCAAGATCAATCTAATCTCATTCAATCCGCATAGTGGGTCCTTCTTCAGACCAACGAAAGAGGAAAGGATGATTGAATTCCGAAATATGCTAGCTGAGGCAGGATGTGTAGTACTTTTAAGACCGAGTAGAGGCGATGATCAGATGGCTGCATGTGGTCAGTTAGGCAAGCCCGGCACCCTTCAAGCTCCAATGCTACGTGTACCTCAGCAATTCCAAATGGCGGTTGGAAGTTCAACGTGTTCTTTATAAGGTTTCAGCTACAAATCGGTCTATTAGTTTAATGAATTCCATAAGGTACATATGACTTCATTTTGAAACTGGGATGGAATGAAGTGTCCATGGCTGACAGCATACTGACAATACATGAGCTGAGATATAATCAACGTTCCCATATTTGTACCTCTCCACTTCGGAATTAGTTGATTAATTTTATAAACGTGGAGGGTTCAAATTCCTGAAGTTGGTGGGCTTTTGCATGAAATGACCAGAAAGGGGCATTGTTGTGTTTAATTATTATATGTTTTGGTTAGTTAATTTAATATTTGAACAAATATTGGCAAAACTTATGTGGATTGTTTTAATTTATAAGTTCCTAATGTGTTTTTTTGTCAAAAATAGTTCCTAATGTATTTATTTATCAAGTCTAAGCAAGTTTTCATCAGGCTGCTAAATTATTGCACGCTTTGTGAAAAAGTTGTTTTGTCCTATAATTTTTTAATAGTTTCTTTTACAAATTCCTCTTCTCTGGTTGTTAAGAAAAGAATTAAAAAAAATATCGTCTTTTTAAAACTTTAAATATCATCTTAAAAAAAATGGATGCGGTTTTGTAGAAGCTAGGAATGCAATGTCGACGCCTTTTTTTTCGGAAATTTAGAAGCTATGAATGCAAGGTCGATACCTCTTTCTCATAAATTATGGACAAAGTGGGAATAGGCATTTGCATGAGAGACGAAAATGGGGTTTTTGTGCTAGCTCGGACCGAATGGTCTCCCCCATCATTGTTGTTGATACTGGGGAAGCACTTGGTCTACTAAAGGCTATGGAATGGGTAAAGGATTTGCAGTTGTTGAACATGGATTTTGAAGTAGACTTCAAGATGGTAGTGGACAACATTTACGAAAAGCAGTTTGGTGTATCGGAATTTAGTGTGATAATTAGTAAATGTGTACACTTGCTAGACACTTATCTTACAAACTCTGATGTGAAGTTCATTAGGAGACAAGCAAACGGAGTTGCTCATAGTTTAGCTAAGGCGGCTCTGCCGGAAACTAGTTTTCGGATTTATTCTAATATCCCATCATGAATTGAATCCTTGATTATTAATTAATGAAATGCATTAAGTTTGTTTCTCTCAAAAAGGAATAATCAAATCAACATGCTTTTCATTTGCAAAGTTTCTACTGTGATTTGCACGACATATTTTAACTATTTGGTTCACTTCATCCGCAACTGATGAGAAGCACTTCATGATAAATCTAACCTTTGATCAAATTTTTATCCAGATTCACTACTAGATTCGCAAGCCACGATAATGAGAACAGTTGCGAGTGACTAATAAAGTAACCACCAAGGAGGTTTGGATCTCTCGAAACAAAGAACAAACTCTCCTCTATAGAGAGGGAACAAGGGAACTCAGTGAGTGTGACAATGTAGGTAGAGGTGAAGCTGCGAATCATGGGACCAAAATGAGTCTTTTACACTGCATGCAGATCCATTGAATTATGAAGAAGCTATGTTGCTACATTGAATTTCATGTATATCTGCCATCAATGTTGCAAGAAAGAAGTGGAAGACAGTCGTTAGTGAACTCACTTTCCCATACCCGAATAACGCCTTTGCTATATCACAGGCAGAGGAGCTGACATAGGTAGAGGAGTTGCTAACATAGAGTGACGCTGAATATACAAACATTGATGATATTAAAAGAAAAGTATTGATTATAGGAATTGATGATAAAAATTAGTTCGACAGTGTAAACATTTACAAAATAAATGACTATTTTGAAAGAAGAAATACATAAATTATGACGCTGAATACGAAGAAATACATAAATCACTTCCCTCTTTTCATCAAAACTTTTTTATTCTTGTGTAGTTGCGATAGTGTGTTTAACTCATCCTACATGAAATATACAAACCTCACATCATTGCGCACGTTAAAAAAATGGGCAATATTTCGGGTGCCACAAAACGCTGTATACTTCCACATATAAACTCCAAATGCCATGTTGAAATTAAGACAACTAAAATTGAAATCATAAAAGATCATAAGTACATAATTCTCGCAGATTCACATTTAATCCTATTATCTCTAGTCGTCAGTTCTGTGTACTGTTTCCTATACATTTAGAAGGAACTCCTAACTCACAAGAAATGGTTTGAAACTGGACAGGTTTGACCAAATATTTGATCATAACAAAATGCCATCCCCCATTTCTTGTATGGACTGTTTTATCAAACCATAGGAAACTTCCTACCCAAAACTACCGGTTATTCAGCCGGTGTCTGTACATGGTAAAAAGCACCAACATCAACTATATGGACTATCGACAAGTTGTTCATTCAATTATGTCAGAATTGCAACTCATGATGCCATCTTCGATCGAAGAGTCCTTGGTAGTCTCAACACATTCAGTTGCAACACCAGCAGATGACGGCGAAGATTCTGTCTTGGCAATCTCAACACATTCAATTGCAGCGCCAGAAGATGACGGAGAAGATTCTGTCTTAGCAGTCTTAACACATTCAGTTGCAGCGCCACCAGATGACGGAGAAGATTCTGTCTTGGCAGTCTCAACGCATTCAGTTGCAGCGCCAGCAGAGGACAGAGACGACTCTGTCTTGGCAGTCTCAATGCATTCAGTTGCAGCGCCAGCAGATAACGGAGAAGATTCTACGATGCCATCAGGCTTGATTGAATTACGTAGTTCTGCTACAAGCAACTTGTGGATTTTCACTCTCAAACTGGATGCCTCTTCAGGTTTGAACCATCGCTTGCCAAACTGTAAATCGACAAGTCACAATCAATAAAAACTGATTATTTGGAATGAAATAGTCCTACAAAAGCAACATGTATTACCCTCTGATTATTTGTTAAATCTTTCTTTTTCAGTCTTTCGGGTGCCTCGTCTATGAAACGCTCAATGAAATAAAGTACAAACAGACCACAGTCATACTCATTCTTCTGTTGCGGAACCTGGAGCAACAGCATAAAAAATGTGACATTTATAGTAGTGGAAGCCCCACAATTTCGAAATTTAAGAAGAAATAAAAATCATTATGCCCACTGAAACAACTACCTAAATTTCCTGCTTCCTTTCCTAGCATCTATTTTTCCAAGCATCAATGGGTGGAATGGGTTTGGAAAGTACACAGTTATTCAACAATATTTTGAAATCTACTGCAAAATAGACTTGCAAATTTGTTGATAGGTAACACTGGTTAGTTAGTCAATTAGGAATTTAGTTAATTGGTTAGTTAGTCGGTAATTCAAAGAGATAGTTGGGGGAAACAAAATATGTGGTCTATAAATAAAAAGGAGGGATTAGAGAGGGGATTATCTTCTCATTTGAAATAGTTGTGGCCTTTGGGCATTTGAGAGGTTGGCAAAAGCTGGAATTTCTGCTCATTGTTTTGTATCCAAGGGAATTCTTCCCTATCTTCACTAATAAGATACAAGTTTCTACCAGTTGTATGGAATAAAATGCCAGATCATTAAAAGCTAGCAAGAAGAAAAAATTAGTGTTGTTGAGATGAAAATGCTAGGGTTTATCATAAAAGTCCATGGTCATCAAGTTTATGATAAAAGTCTAGGGTTGAAAGAGCTTTTTCTTGAAGCTGTCAAAACGCTTTATGGCTGTTCACCTAACAAGTTCAAAAGATGGATTTCAATCCATCAAATGTAATTCACTCGGGGAAAGTCTTCAAAATTCCAACACAAACAGCAACTATTTCATTATGGACAGAAACAATCCGTTGAAGAGTAGGCATCTATTGCATAAGGTCATTCATTTTTAACAGGTGGTGGAATAGGATACATCATCTACAGACAACTAACGTGGGTATACCAATCTATCAGCAGTACATGATTCTAGATTTACAGCGCAGAAACTTACGGCAATGACTTGAGTTTCAATTCTACGAGAAAGACTCTTCCATATTCTGTCTGCCATTGGAACATCTGAAGACGCGCATTCTCGACTCAAATAGTTCCTTTCTTCAATCAAATATCTACAGAGAATTATTTGACATCATTAAGTCCCATATTTCAATCAAAGATAAATGCCTACAAACAGTCATCAGAACATACCAAGCTAAATGAACTAAGAAGAAAAGTTTTAGGAATTAGACTAGGGATCAACCTAGTCAAATGTCTGAGCTCAAAGTCAGACAGTTAAAACAAAGACCAAAATAATACAAAATGAGTTTTTACGGGATTCAAATCATATGCTTACCTGGCTTAACAAGTTTGATTTAAAAATTATCACACTTGAGATGTGTTAGAATATATTAAAGATATATTTTAGAGTATCTTAGTTTATCTCCTGGGATAAGTTTCTATTGGTTTCGATATTATTTGGTTATTACTTCCTCTGTTCCTCTTTATTCCCAAGAATAACTTTCCCAGGAAATAAGAATGGGAATCTTAATCCCGGTTACTTTTTAAAAAATGTGTTTGGTTAATTTTTATCACATTCCTTGGATAATTTGTAAAAATGGGGCATATGGGTAGTTTACTGGGTCATTACTTGAATTTTATTCCCACCTTCATGGGGATATTTTTTATTCCCACCCATAGGAATCCATCTATGTAACATCCATATTCCTAAAAATAATTTTTACAACCATGAAACAAACATCCCCTAATACCCTTAATAAATTACTATCTCATTTCATCTATTTTTCGCTCTACAATAAATACTTATGGGCATTATTGACAAAACAATAATAACTGTTGTATTGAACTTTGAGAATGACAAGTAAACAGGAACAATTTTTTCCTGTTAAAGAGTCTCACGTCGGATAAAAGATGGATATGAGATGGTCAAAACAATATTTTAGTTTGAAGAGGGGGTGTTAGAATATATTAAATATCTAGATATTATGTAGGAGTATCTTAATTTGGGGTTAAGATCCTCTCGATTTAAGAGTTAATTTGTCCCCTACGATCATTTTCTAATCTTAAGAGTATCTTAGATTGTCTTGTAGGATTGATTTCAAATTAATGCTTAGTTATTATTGGTTTCAGATGTTTCTATTTATATAGGATTAGGGGGCCGGTTAAAGAAAAAGGTTATAACAAACATATCCTAGGAATCTTTATCCCCCTACAAATTGGGTTAGTGTTTGATCGGTTTATCAACTCAGAATCAAATTATTATCTATCATATTCAATATTAAAAGTTCTTATTGTTTTTCTACTCCTTTATCTAAAATCTATAACTTCAACAGAATGCAGTGGTGAAGTGGTTAGCTCACCGGCATCAAACTCCGTTCTTACAATTAAGCAACGGAGTCTAGATTATGGGATCAAGTTTCAAAGGATAAGTCACTAAATTATCAAGTTCAGTGCTTTAAACTCTATATATCATAAAAGTAGTAGTTCTTAAGCAGAACTTTGCAATATCCTTTCAAAATGCAACATAATAAAAATGATTTTTTTTTAAACGTAATATAATAAAATGTTGATGATTGTAACAGACAATTGCTTTTGAGAATAATTTTCTAAAAAAAAAAAACCAATTCTCTAGTCTCACCTTTTAATATTATCAAAAACTGATCGACTCGAGTGAAGACCCAAAGAATCCAAATGAAGTATGATCGGTCCTGATTCATCATCTTTGTCCGGGATACAAATAATGATCAAACTCCAATGAAGACTGAACACATGAAACATCACAAGCAATAAATCCATATATGAGTAGAGGTTCTGGGCATTTAAATATAAAACATATGCAAATATTGGGCAGGAAGTGCATAGTAGAATAAAAGCACACACAAATAAGTATAAACATGTATATTTTAACCACTCATATGATTAATTCATTATTCTAACCAGCTTTTCTGTACTAGATACTCTTGAAAGAATAATACTATAAAGTAGAAGAAGAGATCAACAACAACAACAACAAAGCCCTATCTCACTAAGTGGGGCTGTCCCATGGATCAAACAACGCCATAATGTTCTATCAAATACCATATTTCTATCCAACTCATTAATCTCTATATCTTTCTTAATAGTTTCTCATATAGTTTTACTAGGTCTTTCTCTACCACTAGTGATTTGACTACGCTACATCTGATCCATTCTCCTTACAGAAGAAGAGATGAAATTAAAAATTAAAAAAGAAAAAGGGTCAGCCCGGTGCACTAGAACTCCCGCATATTACACATGAAGAAATACAAAAAAAAGTAAAAAGATAAACAATAGAGCATGCCAAATGGTAGGCATGCACCATGAAAATGCACAATAAGGATAGTGTTTCATTAGTGGATTTGCATGAGTATCATGCTCACTTATAATCAAATGTTGCTCATTATTGAACTTAATAGGACAAATATTTTTAATCTGATTTCATCATAAGTAAAGGGGAGCTGTGGCACTAGGGGAGTTCAAATGGTTTAGAAAACAATATCAAACTGTGAACTGAACCGCATTGAACCATACTTAAACAGGGAACCATTTAATAAAGTTTTGAACCAAACTGCTTTTTAAAAACAATTTATTAGCTGAAACCTCAAGAGCCAAATTTAAAACCTCATCAGTTTTATTTTGAAATCAAAACATAATACACAAAACCCAATCATAAATAGGAAACCTAAAATCCTAAAATTGGAACTCTAATCCATTTCTTTACCATCAAAGTTCCTTTGCAGTTTCAAAATTAATTCAATTTATCTAATAATTTGAGATAAATTTGTATTCGAAGGGAAAAAATTCTCAAAGGACTAGTAAATTTTCAATATTTTTTAATTGTTAAAAAGATTAAGATAATCTTATTTTTAATGGAAAATTTAAGAAAATACACTCCTTGAGAAACGTACTATGAAATGAAATACTGTAAACAGGATGGATTGGTTATAGTTGCATGTAGAAGAAAGGATAGAAGTTTGTCAAAAATATAAGAAATGATATAGAATAGAAAAGAAAGACGAACAGGGACGATAATGATTACAAGCACTTCACAGTGATGGATGATTGCATTTAATGCAAGAAAATAGAAACAATTACAGTTAAAAGCTAATTTCATGCGCTCACACCTTAGCCCAATGTCTCATTCTACATAGCAATTTCTACCAAAAAAACTAAATTCTACAAGCCAGAAAATTATAGTAAAACTGGGTCCGAACTGAATTGAAACTGATTTTGAAAAATAACTGGTTTTTACTAAAATGATTTTTGAGAACTGAACGGGACCATAAATTTGGTCCAATTTGGTCTGTAAACCATGCACACCCCTACTTGGCAGAACAAGCAAAGTTGTTGCTATGTGTAACCAGAAGATGACATGTTCAAGTCATAAAATCAGTTTATTTGCAAATGCTTGGCAAATGCAAGGTGAGCTCTCCCTCACCAGGTTTGTCCCTTCCCTGAAGCTTGTCATGGCGGGAGCTCTCCCACACCAGGTTGCCAATTTTAATTTCATTAAAAGTCGAAACATAATATAAGGAGGTGAAATTATAGCTTAAGTAATTAAAACATGAATAAATGTTTCTTCAAGGGATGCCCTTCTCTAATATGTGATAGTCTTTTTTTTTTCAGATCAGATAATAATTAATCACAGAATTTAAAATAAAGCACAAAAATAACTTCCCGACGTTTACAAGAATTAAAATCTACAAAAGTTTCAGTGCTATGAAGAAAACTTACTCCTGGTGTATTGGAATCAAAACATATGCCTTCTGAAAAAGATTTACACCCTTCCACCACCTTCTGAACTTTGAAAAAATTGTCTCTCTGTTGCTTTCCTAGATGTTGCAATGGGAAATGAATTAGAGGTTATGTCAAATGAAGTACAAAGAGAAGGAAATGTGAGGGAGGCACGAGAATCAACTGCAACAACAGAAGCATCTTCACACTAAACCAAGAACCCGTCTGCTATACAAGATAAAAGAGCTGCAGGAGCTCTTGCAACTGAAGGCTTCAAAGGTTTAATATAGAATGAAATATAAATCAAAATAGGGATTAACTTTGTATTAGGTTTATTAATTAGGCCTTCATGAAGGTATTTGCTTCTGCTTTGTTTTTCTGGTTAGTTAGTTTAGTTATTTTTGTTAGTTTGTATTGCTGCTTTCATCCTTATATAAATAAGAGGATGGGATCAGTTTAGGACAGCTTTCAAATAATTGATTAGAAAACTGGAAATTCTAGTGTGAGGGGAGATAGTGCTCCCTCATGTATAGAAAATTTGTAAAAAAAAAGTTGACTCAGAATGAAAGTCGATTCCAGCAGACTAAACATTTTTGATAAAGGACTAATTTGAAAGGGAAAAAAATAAAGAAGATAAATGACCGGTTTAAAACTTTAAATTAAATTAAAGGGCCCCTCGTGTATAGAAATTTGTAACGGAAGTTAACCAAGAATGAAAGTTGATTCAGCAGAGTAAACATTTTTATAGATAAAGGACTAATATGACAAAAACATAAAAGAAGATAAATGACCTGTTTAAAACTTTGTTAAATTGAAGGACCCTGGGTGTAGATTTGTCTACTCTAAATCATCACTCATATTACTTTTCTCTCCAGTTTCCCTCTAACCTTTTTAACTACTTTCATTGATACTCATTGATACCACATCATCAAATTTCTAATTACTAAATCTATTCTCATAGTATATTTTATCCCACATTCTCTTTAAGATCCGTTATGCACTGTTTACAACCTAAAAGGTTGCAATGCAGAAAGGGCAGTTTTCCTAAATACCTACACATTGCACAAAAGAGCGACAAATGAAAAATTCCAAAAGAATTTCCAAAAATGATCATATGTATGTACAAATATTAGTTTCTGGTGCCAAAGGAAAACTTCTTGGGCCAACCTTAATATCAAAGTATACCTCCAAATTATGAAACAAAATACACATTCAGTAACACAAAAAAGGCAGAAAAACTTCTCAACCTGTAGTAAGTCAGTCCTCAGTAAATGACTTGCAACGTTTGGAATGGAAAAATCAACAATGCATTATATCATAATGAATAAGAGTTTGATTCCTCAGAAAACAATTTCCATCATGCACATGATTACAGCTATGAACTTGCAGGAGGATGATTAAGTACCTGGCAGGAGACAGCTTCTTTAAGTTTCTTGTAGAAATATGTGTTGAAAAAATGGCAGTCACATGTTGTCAGAGATACTTGCTGCTGCAAATATCTAGCCAATACAAAATGCCATAAGTAGAGAGCTCAAAAACTAAACATGCAAAATATGTCCAAGTACTACAACGGTTCTGCAGAATGATTCAGTTTCTAGCATCACCAGTCCAAAAGGGACTAAAATTTTGATAACATAAATAATTTGGTAGACAATAACAGTAAATTGAAGTGAATGAGCTCGGTTATTGGTTAAATATTGAAGCTCAATTCAGAAAAGGATCAAGATACTCATGTTATTGAACAACCAAGCTCAAGCCCAGCTTTATGCTCAGTCATATAATTGAAAGCATAAGTTCTATAGGCTTGAGAACAAAAAGCTGGCAAAATTCTGTGCATGCAAGTGTGTGTATGTATAGAAAGTGTTATAATTTTATATAACAAAAAGGGCATTGATAATACTACATCCATCGCTATATGTAAGACCCTCAAGTAAAATAAATTGTCCCTTTTTATAAGACCTTCTAAATTACAAGATGCATTAATTATGTTTACACACATACCCCTAATTAAATTGGAGAGAAGAGACCATTCATTTCTCTCAACAATTGAAGGATGATTTTGAAAAGAGTGTACATTGTTAACAAATTAAATGTTAAAACAGTTTTTCTTAATTCTTGTGCATTGGTCAAGAGGGTCTTCCATATAGGGGTAGAGGTAGTAATATTTTTTTTATATATTACTGTCTAGATTAGTTAAGAGGTGACAAGAAAGTAAGGTCGATGTGCACAAATGAGAATGTTACGATGGATGAATGGTCACACATTACAAGATAGGATGCCTATTGAAGAAAAGATGGTATTCTCAGCTTAGCTGATTTAGTCATGTATGGATAAAACTCCTAGAAGGGCCAAAATGGAGGGTAGATTGAATGAAAGACAGCCTAATAGTTAGCGGTAGAGGAAGACTTAATAAAACTAAAGTTAAAACCATTAAGAAGAAAGAATTTGAAGTTCAATGATATGTCACCAGCAGTGATTAATGATAAAATACAATGGTGTCATTTCATCCAATTAGCTAACTCCTTCTAATGTGAAATATGGTGGTGCTGGCCGTAGTGGTGGACTGGTGGTAGAACCAAAAATATGTTCTAAGAATTTGAAGGTAAGAAGAGGCGGCACCAAAATTGTGTTTTTCTCTTCATTGAAAAAAAAAAACTGAGTGTGCAAGGAGGAAGGCAGAGAAAGAGCCAAATAGACTTACCGTATGTAAAAGTTCATGATAGTTGATGTTAAGTAGCCTTCAGGAGCAAGGCATTCCATGTCATTGTAACAAATTTCAACACACTCGGGATCATCTCTGAGCCATCATAAAGGAAAGTTAAAAGGTCAAGCAACACAGACTAGACATAGAAAATTATGGTTGAAGGACAATGTTCTAAAATTACCGTGATGGAAAATAAACCTTAGCTTCTTTCAAACTGAAAAGAAACAGACAATCAAAAACACTGAATTTAAATGGCCTATTCTAAATCATAAATAGATATACAAATCAAATCAAATCGAAATTCCCTTACTATTCAGGAACTTTATTTTCTGTTTTCTCCAGAATATGAGGATCTCCACTGTCATCTTCGTCGTCTTCAATGTCGTCTTCATCGTCGTCGTCGACATCAAGAACAATGGGTTGAACTTGACCCTGTTTAGAACACGTCATATATAACATATCACTTGTGAGCAATTAAGGAAGCTAGAAATATGTGTCAAATCATAATATCATCAACAAACTACTAATCAACTTGAGAGTTAAATTACTAACAACTACAACTACCAAAGTTTATAAGCTATGCAAACACACCTTCCTGGACCTTGAGCCATCTGATTGACTTGTCTGAAATGCACCCTTACTACCACAAGGGGAAAAAGAAAACAAGAATATAACAATATCAATAATGGAATCAATAATCTGACATTATCCTTCCTACTTGGTTAGAACTAAAACTAACAACAACCCCTATATGTCACCATATTCAGATTATGAAGAGAAGGGTGAACAACAAAAATTTTAACAATGATTTACTTTGCAAATGATGATGTAGCAACGATCTTGAACAGGAATCGGAACAGAATTGTAATAAATAATACAGTAATACTTCACTTCTTATAGAGAAAATCGTAGATGGACTGATCCTGGGATAAATAGCCATTCATGACCATTTTGTCAAAAAAAATATTTCTTTTCCTTTCTTTTCTTTTTTTGCCTGAGTAGCGTAGGGGTTTAATATGCACTCATCTCTTTTATATTGAAAATATTTAGATGAAAAGAAAACTCAATAGCAATTAAAAAAATGCAGACTGATTTCATTAGCTGAGACAGCAAAAATACATATTCATAAATCTTACTCTAATTATCCAATATACCGTGCCAACACTTAAAAACACTTCGAATTGTCTAAGAGAATTCCTATAAGCCCCTATGATTAAAATAAGCATAACTACTAAATTGTAGGGATGATAGATATGGATATTATCTATACATTAACTATGATTGCCAAGAACAGCTAGAAACTTTAGTCCTCAAGAGTTACCTCAATGGTTAAGCATTGGGTTCTCCGGGTCCTAAGTTCCAAATTCACTGGAAGTGGTGGGACTAAAACATATGGTTTACAGTCAATAACCATAAACCCCATCCCCAGATATAAAAAGCTACACAACCTTATGAACTAAGGAATACCCCAGGCATGGGGTAAATCTAACATGTAAATAAGCAGTCAAAATTGCAATTACAACGATGAGTGACTAAATGAGTTTTATGAAAAGCAAAAGATATGTGCCAAGTGAATTAGCGATGGAGAAGTGACCAAATGAGGTAAATATTTCAAGGGTCGTGTTAACTTGTGCCCTAGTGCCCTAAGGCACAAGTTAAGGAGCTTAAAATGGAAATTAAAAATAAATTTTATATTGAAAGTATAACTTTTGCAACTTTTAAGATATTAAATGCACAAGTTCCAAAAAAAACCTTCTACATTTGGTTTCTTAACTTATGCCCCAAGGGCACAAGTTATCATTTCCCATATTTCAATGACAAAATCACAGAATAATGTTATTCAAAATGATTGGAATTAAAAACCATAACTTTTGTGAAAATCATACAATGGCAAACACCCATCAATTTTATGAAAAGCAATATTAGCGTAAAAGCAATTAGCAATGGCAAATCGAATAAATAAGGTTCATACCGAATTACTAAATGATGCTAAAGAAATGAACAAAAAATCATAAGAAAAACATTTTCTCTTACTCTTTCGAAATCTGTCTTTGTAGATTCCTTGCAATGTTCTGCAAGGATAAAGTGGAATTGGATCGGCACCTTTTATCATCATTAAAAGTATCACGTTTGGAAAGTTTGTTAGGGCATTGATATGGCAATTTTCTTGTAGATGATCGACGTCTCTTTCTTCTTTTAGGTTCTCTGTTGAGTCGTACTGTCTGGTTGTTGCAATGCTTGAAATGTGGCATCTCGTTGCTAAATGCATCAACATCTGTACAATTAGTCTGCTTCATAAATTAAAGTCAGATACATTATATCAGGAAGGACAGAAAGTAAAAGCACAGTATATTATAAATGATGCAAAGGACCTTACATTATTGTCTCTTTTATTCATAATATTAGATGCTAAAGAGGCTTCTGACTGTGGACAAGATGGCAAATTCTCCTGCCTTGAGTAATTAGATACACCTACAAAAGCATTAAGCTTCTTATTATACAACAAAATATAGTTAAATTATAAAGTGCAGCCTACTTCACAGATATATCACACCAAAAATCATGTTTCCAATGTTGAGATTCATAATCTAGTAAATAAAAATAAAAAATTCCTCTTTTTTCCAAGAAAGAACAAATATAACATGTGGTAGACTGTGTCCAAGATATTTTGCCTTTTGTTACCAAAGAATCACTAACATATAATAATGTAATGAATCAACTATTCCAAAAGCTTAAATTGTTATAGGTGAAGATGCATAAATGGATTTTATCTCATGAACTGGCCTGGATAAACCTTTTCTATAAACACTTGCAGGAAAACATAATTTAAAATTATCTTTACAATGACTGAATTTTCAAAATAGTAGATTCTCGAATTCACACATGTGAAAGAGATTTTGATAGAATTTCTATGAGAAATCACAAAGGGTTATTGAGAATATGCTTATTTGGACTTATTTGATGGCATTGACATTTGTATACACTTTTATAAAAGCTTATAAATCATTTATTGATATGCTTGTGTTGTTTACTATTTAACTTCCAATAGAGCTTATAAAAACAGCTTGTGAGAACTTAACCCTATCCCCACTTCAATCAATTCCCATCAATCCCAAATTTTATTTTTAGAATAAAAACAAATTTTGAGAATGCATATAGCTTATTGAACTTAAGACTCTGGGAGGTTAGGAGTGGAGGGAGGACTTTGGGTGAAAGGAAGAAGGAAAGGGAAGGAATGATAGCATCTCAACTTGAATGAGGGGGTCATTTTTCTTCATAATACAAAATCCTCCCAATATGGGGGAGCTCAAAAAACGTATTGGGAGAGGATTTTGGAGGGCCTAGAAAAATTCATCAAATCATTTTCATCATTTTATAATACTCTCAGAATTAAAAATATATTAATCACAAGCATTTCCTTCTCATTCTCTACAAAACACTTTCTCTTTTAAGGTGAGAGAAAATTATCTTGCAGTAATAAAATAATATGGAAGTATTTTTCCCATTACTTTCTACATATCTCTCTTTCCATCTCCTCCCCTCCCGCTGAAGCTGTGATTTCCTCCTGTCCAAACACCCAAACAACGCCCAAGGCTTTATTGGGATTTGGAGGGAAAGAGAGGCGAGAGCTTTGGAGTGAGGGGAGGAGGGACAGGGCTATCCCTCACATTTTTTGTGAGTATATTTCTGAAGGGGGTTGGATGAAAATACTTGTGAGTAATTTCTTTTTCAATTATTATAAAGAGAAATAATGGATTTGAAAATTTATTCAAAACTCTGCAAAGCCCTTCCCAATGCATTTTTTTTAGTTCCCCGTTGTTGGAGGGTTTTAGTCCAATGGAGGAAATGAAATCTCATACAAATTATGGGGGACAACTCACACTTCCCTTTAAATTTTCCTTTATCCCAAAAGCCTTCCCCTCCCTTTCCCTCAAAACTCCCAAACAAAGCTAAGTGTTTGTCACATAAACTCTTATTTGATATACACTCGAGATCTATTTGGTTTTATGGGAAAAGAAAAAGAGGACTTTGAAGATAGAGGGATGAGGAAAGGGAATGGAGACCAGTCTGCCACCTTACGTTGATGTTTATTTTTCTTCTTTGAACCAAAACTATCTAACATGAACGAGCTTAAAAATTGTACAGAATTGAAAGATTTTGGAGGGTTTTGAATAAATTTACAAACTGTTCTCATCTCTTTGTAACACTCTCAAACCAGAGAAAACATTACTCGTAAGTATTTTTCTTCCATCCTCTACAAAAACAATCTTCCAAATAAGGTGTAATATTTCCCTACCTTTTCCTTTCTCTTGTTCCCTTCAAATCCCTTCCCATTCGTTTCCATCGTAACTCAAACAAAAAACTTCATGTTTATTTAAATTGTTTATACAAACCAATGTTGTCGACGAGGAAATAAAGCGCAAAGGCCAAAAATCTGCCATATAAACATACAATTGCGGCCTATGGTACCGCGATGGCAGGCACTCCTTCACAAATTTTCTTTGACGGTTGCCCAATAATTGCCCATGCCATTTTGCCAAGGCGGCACCATGACCACCATTTAGTAACACTGATTTAAATGTCAACACTCCATCAAGTGTGATATTCAAGTTTCACCCCCATCAATCTATTTGCTCTCCACTCAATCCTATAATTACCAAGTATAATAACAAACAAAATCGCAATACTCTGAAGTCAAGCAATTATAGAAAGCGCTAAACAAACCAGACCCTCACCAACAGCACTTGAGCTTGTAGCCTGTCTTGGCTTCTGCTCCACATCAATAACTTTCTGTTCTACAAAGGAATAAACAATCAAACAGGACATAAGTATTCAAACAATGTCGTCCAAAATCAAGAAATCATAGAAAACCACCAATAGAATTTAGTTTAGAGTAAACCACCAAATTAGTCTCGAACTTTGTAGGGTGCTCTCAAATAGGTTTGTGACATTATCGACATATCAAAAAAGTCTCCAACTCTGTCAAACTATCAAGTTGGTCCCTGTATTTAACTATTCATGAGCCTGTTTGGATTGACTTATTTGAGTTTATCCACTGGCACAAGTATAGTGAGATTGTTTCGGAAAAATTCTGAAAACAGCTTATGACATTTTACGCAAGCTATTTTCAGCTTATTTTCATAAGCTCTCCAAGATAGCTTATGAAAACAGATTATAGCATATACACAAACAATTTAACTTCATTTACTATAAAAATAGCTTATGTAAGCTTATACAAAATCATGATAAGCATTTGTTCTATAAGCGTAAAATAAGTTGTTTATCCAAACAGACCCTCAGTCTTATATTTTATCCATCTACAGTCATTTTGGTTCCTATTTAAACTACTTGTTATCAATATAGTCCTCCCTAACTCTCATAAAGACTAAAATTTAATTTGATTTGTAGGGTGCTTTCAAATAATGTCCTCCAAATTAGTCTCTAACTTTGTAGGGTGCTCTCAAATAGGTTTGTGACATTATCAAGATATCAAAAAAGTCTCTGACTCTGTCAAACTATCAAATTGGTCCCTATATTTAACTATTTAAGAGCCTGTTTGGATTGACTTATTTCAGTTTATCCACTGGCATAAGTTTAGTGAGATTGTTCGGGAGAAATTTTGAAAACAGCTTATGACATTTTTCATAAGCTATTTTCAGCTTATTTTCATAAGCTCTCCAAGATAGCTTATGAAAACAGCTTATAGCATATACACAAACAGTTTAACTTTATTTATCATTTACTATAAAAATAGCTTATGTAAGCTTATACATAAGCGCTTATCATGATAAGCAAATAAGCAAGTGTTTGTGCTATAAGCATCAAATAAGTTGTTTATCCAAACAGACCCTGGGTCTTATATTTTAAGCATTTACAATCATTTTAGTTCCTATTTTAACTACTTGTTATCAATTTAGTCCTCCCAAACTCCCAAAAAGACTAAAATGAGTAAAATTTAACATAAATTTTACTTTTTTAGAAATATTTATAATTTTGGGGACTTATTTAAGCTCGTCCTACAAAGTCAGAGACGAATTTGGTACTTTACTCAATTTAATCATGTAAACAACAATTAAAACAAGTAATCTAGATTATTACAAGATTAACAAAATTTCTAAAATCAATAGCAAAAAAAAATTTAAAAAAATAAAAATGTTGAATTAACATCGGAAGGAGCAGAACCTGAACCTGAGGACGAGGGTTAACTTTCCGGCGATGAACCTCATCTTCATAGCTCTTGATGAGAGCGCGAAGTTTTGCACCTTTATCCGGCAAATTCTTACTGGACTTTTCAAGAAGAGTCTTCTTTCTCTGAATGTGATCAACGAGCTCGTAATCTTTGAGGCGGTCCAGGCCGTCGATGAACGGAGCCGGCTCCTGATCGGGAACCACCGTAACAGACGGTGTGACGACGAGTTCCGCCGCCGGTGTATTGTCGACAAGCGCGTCCAAGTTGAGAGGAAGAGGACCTTTCTGTATTTGCTCCATCGGAGTGTGTGAAAAACGGTTACGATTGTCTCGAATTGTGTGCGAGAGTGAAGTGAAAGAGAGTGAAGACGGAGATTGAGGCAGTGCTAATTGATGAAATTATTGTGCTGCACTGCGTCAAGAGCCATCTTCTTCAAGCGTCGTCGTCGTCTCTAAGGTTTCATCTATGCATTTCAGTAGACAATTATTGTATGAAATTGGAATTGGAATTAGGGATGTCAATGGTTATTCAGGTGGAATTTGTTTGAGAAATGACCTATTTTTGCATTAATAAATATTACTTTTTCCAAACCCATGGTCTTCTTCTACCCCTGTAAAATTTCCAAAAATGCCCTTGTGCAGGGATTCATGTTTACTATTTTAGATTTTATAATCCGCACAATTCTTATGTATAATCAGTCATCAAATTCTCTCAAATAAAAACATCAAAAAAACTAAGTAAAAAATACTAAAAATCTATCAAATAAAATCATAAAAATATAAAAATATCACCAAAAAATTCTAAAAATCAAATAAAACTAATGCAAGTTTTTTCGGATTTTTCTGAGAATATGAAAAATTGGTCTAAACGATGGAATTTTAGATTTTGAGGTGCGGAGTCCTGTAAGAAATCCCTTCTAAGGGGTCATGATCCTTGAATTTTTTCTGATTTTTCGGAGAAGTTTTCTGATCAAGTAGCCCGAAAACCTGATTTTTGACTAAGAACATGTAACAATGACTTAAAACAGAAGGATGATAGTTAGGAAGATTAATATTGTTCCGTAAAATGACTATTCATGATACAAACATGTTTAAATTTTGTGCTGATAGAGTTCGGATTATATAATCCGAACTGCTTTTCCTTTGAAAAAGGGTGTTTAGGGGGTGTTTAGATTATGTAATCCGAACAAATAATGTAACGCGCCCTATTTTTTTAGATTTCCGGATTACAAAATCCAGAAAAATCCGTAACTCATTTTTCACCCTTTAACAAAGGAAAACACCATTCCGGATTATAAAATCCGGAAACTTCAAGGGCATTTTTGAAAAAAAATGCAGGGCGTGCTAAAATTCTATAGGGTTGGAAAAGTAATACTCTAATAAGTTTGGGTTGTTCCAAAAGTTTAAGGCCCAAACTTGTTTTAGGTTTGGAAAACTACTCGAAAATTGTTGTTCTGACATACAATACTTTCTAATAACACATGGAAATTCCTTAAAAGCCCCCAGCGGTTGTTAACTGCCGCTGCATTCGTTACATATTCAAGTCAGAACCAAGCTTCCAGACACTCGCTCTTTCATCATTCTCTCTCTCAAAATTTCAATTTTCTTTCACTCTCTCTAAAAAAATTCTACCAAATCATCCAAAAAAAATTTCACTAAATCACAAGTAAGTAATCACTTGGGCTATTGTCATAATTTTTAGTTAGTATATATGTTTATAATTTTAGTTGTAGTTTATTTTTGATTTATTTTTTTTAATAGGGTTATGTTGTAGATCTGAAATGTTATTAACAAATATTATGAATACTTGTTATAATAGAGTTATATTGCTTAAATTTTTTTTTTCTTCCAAATTTTATAAATTTTTTAGGGTTTGTGTATAATTTGCACTCCAAATGTTTGATGAAATGTTTGAATGAGTTTTTCATTGATTGTTTTTAATTTCTTATTGTGTAGATTTGAAGCACTGACCGATATGTTTGACGTTCATGCACAATTCAACGGCGGAGAACCTCAGAGATTGAAGGTTCGGTGCCTTAACGTTAAGAGGTCTCAAGGATCAACTGAATGAATTCAACCAAAGAGTCAACCCCGGAGACACAAGGAGGGTGGAATACGTTCGATATAAACGTCCAACACTCGAAGAGGGGAGAATATCATTCAGTTGGGTGGAATTAAAGATCGACAATAACATGAGGATCATGTTTTTGGAGCATAGCATGTTCCAGTGGATCGATATGCGTGTAACGTTGCTGAGATTAACTGAAGATATTATCAACTGTTTGATTCCGCCAGAAGATCATGATTAGGTAGAGATCGTGATTAGGTAGGGAATGCACCTTCCAACTACATCAATTGTCTTACCCTGAAATGGAAATTCAAACTTGTTAAACGCCAATTCCCAAACTTTCACCCAACAGTTCTATTGTTCCATTCAAAAGAATATGTATTTCGTCTGATTTTAAATATAGACAAAAATAAAGATTATTTATACCATATTTATTGTTTTTTTTTGAAGGACCATATTTATTGTTATTATTTCTAAATTATTATTCAATTAATTTAGATCATAAATAACCCTTTTATTTTCATGGAACAAGTTTCCATAAAAGACAATTTCAAAAATACAATTATTATTTTGAAAAAATTAAACACGTTCAACTACTTTTTTGAAAGGGTGAAAAATATTTTGTTGTTGCGTACATGAGATTAGATGGAGTAGTATTTGTCCTCGTGAGTTAGAAATTAGTCGGGAGTTAGTTGCTCTCAATTAGTTAGTGTAATTGAGTACTATAAATATAGGACCATTGTGTATACAATTGATCATTTATCAATCGATAAGCTTCCTAGTTAGTTTTTGGCCCTCTCATCCCATGATATTTCACATATTACATGAATCATTTCTAACACAAACAAATATCTCAGGGACTAAAATAAGACGACAAAGGCCAAAAACAAAAATGATATATTTGCAATAACTTGAAGCTTTTGCAAATAGTAAGGTCCAAGAAGACAGAGGTTGTTATCACAATCATCCATTAAAAATCATTGATAAGATATTTTAAATTTAAGAAAAAAAATCGTATCAATGATTTTTAATGATAATTTTCTGATAAACACATTCATAAAGCTGTTAGTAACAAATTGATATAGATATAGTTGTTATAAATGATAAATCCATATTGTAGTTAGGATAATTCTCCTTCTATCAGTCATGATTAATTTAGAGTCATTAGGAAGTTTTGTAACTAATGTGGGTTTGATTATATTATATATCAAAGAACTCAGTCTCAATAGTGTGCCAGAATGATCCAGGTCTGATGTTTTGTAACCGAAGTTTATGTATGTTGAAGGTTATTTAATGTGAAAATGTTATTATTTTAATCCAGGTCTGAAGTTTTGTGAAGCTTCTACATTCCAACATCATTCACATACTATATATCCTATACATTATTGATTTTATGCACGGTTCATGCCATCGTCGTCAACAATTGGAATTTTCCTCTTAAGAAGATGGCTAAGAGACAAATTTTTAAGGTCCCTATTTAGATGTCTTTTGTGTCTAACATTCATCGCTCGCTGTACTGGTGCCGCAGCAAGAATGCTTTCTCTAAGAGGTTCTGTACGTAATGAATCTAATGATAGCAGAATTATCAACATCTGAGGTTACACTGCTAGTTTTAGAAGAGCTACTAGAATTAACAAGAATGAACAACTTTGGAGGAAAAGCGCGATCGATTTTCCTTATGTTATTGACAAAATGTGATGACATGTTTGAATCTCTATGCAAAACTTCATGCTCAATCAAGACCATGTTGATAACTGCATTCCCTTTTTTTATGGTTGACAAACCTTGGTTCAAATCTGAAACTGTTTCAACATGAATGCCAACCCGTTAGATGTGATATCGAGACACTTTTGCTCTAATAGGTCTTGGATCAATAACCAGTTCCTCCATGTTTTCAGGAGATCGACGAAATTACTTGCATCAATGGAGTGAAGACGAGGGATTGAGATTCTCTAGGAACACCTTCACCTGTATCTTCAACAGATACAATGAACAATTTCCTCAACCAGATGAATAGTCACAAAAATAAGTCCTTTGTCTGAACCGCAAAACAATTACAAAATCAATTTTATTGATACTTCTTTACAAAATACAAATCATATTTACTATACTAACACTCATTCTTTGGTGTTCAAAAGCCTGCTTGGGTCGACTAAGCTGACTTATTTGAGTGATTTTACGAAAACATCTTATGACATGTCCGTGAATTCTCTAGGATCAGCTTATGAAAACAATTTATATCCTAAAATGAAAACAACTTGACTTTATTTTATCTCTTGTAATAGAAATAGTTTTTTATAAGTGCTTAAATAATTATTTATCCAAATATTATGTAAGTAACATGCATGAGATTAGTAATTATTTTCCGAAACCTTCCAGGATCACCTATTAGCATTTTAGGAACTTGATACATAAGCTGCCCACTGTGATTGCCATACAATTAAATCATTAAAAGGAATGAGCTATAATTAGACAATAGCATCAAAGTTAAACCCAGCATTAATTAATTCATTCACCAAACATTCCTTCCTTCATCCCATTATTTAACTCACTCCTAAGACCTATCCTCTCCTCTTTCATTCTTTCAATCATTCATTCACTTGTTAGTAATAACAATCCCATGCTATATTCCTTTTTGTTTTCGCTCACACGAAAGTCACAAAACAGAAACTGAGTTATGGCTTCAAAACATACACACTCAATCACCAAAATCCATGTCAAACAAACTTTGCTTTGGTCTCCTCACAAGAACACAATACATTTCTAAGAGCTGTTGTACCCAATATTTCCAAGATAAACAACGAGCTTCAAGCGAAACTCAAGATCATAGAGTCTGAGAGAGATATTTGGAAGCAGTGCTTCGAGGAATGGATCGGCCAACTTGAGATCAGAAAGTTGTCATCAGACTACTAAAGTTCCTCCTCCGGGTGAGGTAACTGTCAAGGTGAGCTGTTGTCTTGATACTCATCCTGTTTCTAAAGTAATCGAAACATTCAAAGGATTCATGCTGCTGCGTTATTCATATCTTTTTTCTTTTGAATGACGGTTGCCGGTCTAACAAAAACTAATCAATTAAATATGTTAATAGCATGATAGCTGTTTGTGTTGATATGAAATGTTTTGTAACTTATGCGAATTCAACCTAGGCTTAACGACTATATATATTTGTATTAGCATAACAACCTAGAAACATGTTGGCTATATAAGTTATTTATTTGTAGGAGTTGATAAATCATGTAATTATATATTATTACAATAAGTTGCAGGTTTGAAGCTGCTCGTCGAATTCGAGAAATGGAGAGGACGGCGAATCAGGAGACGAATGGTCTATGTGTGTTCCATTTACCTGTAATGGCCATGAATGGTTACGGAAGTAACAGCATTGGCCTGAGTATCAGTAAGTGCCTAGTTGAACTGATGAGCGGTTTGATAAACTTTATAAGCCGGCAGCCGGTTAGAACTGCAGTGAACAGATACCATTTGAAGAGACTTGGGAAACAAGCTAAATTTGCAAACACACATGAGTGGAGTCACTTTCCCTACCATTAGCTTGAGCACATAGTTAACATCTGTTATATACAGTTGTAATAATAGGACACTTGTACTGTGATCTGTAAATCTAGGTAATTGATCATTGTATAAGTCCATGTACTATTGAAAATGGCAAGAAGGTTGGCTTTATGTGACCAATTTGATTACAGAAAACAACGAGAGTTTCACCAAAAAATGAGGATTCATTATTGATTTATCATCGCTATGCATCTTCATTGTAGTCTTAAGTGTCATTATTAATGAATCCTTTTACGCGCATTGTACACACATTGGCTTAAGTAGAGTTAAAAAAAAGGTAAGCAAAAGTTAAACAAAATAATTGTGACTGGCAATCTCAAGGCTATGCACTCGACTGGCAATCTTCAACACCAGAACAACATTTTTGCAAAGATCAGCGAGTTGAGGAAGGATGTGTTGCATAGTATCAGAAGAGGACGTTTCTTTGGTCTCCAGAACAAATCTTACTTTACTCAATGGAGAGCATCATCACCTGCTTTACAGAGACATCATCAAGTTTTCAATGTTGACATTCATAGTCTATTAACTAGTACTCCGAGATATTGTCCCTTTATTTTACAAAAGAATCACTAATAGATGTAAATCATTTACTATTTGTAAATGGATGGTTTCATCCTATGAACTAGCATGGATGGTTTCAGCGCTTATAGGAAAAATAAAAATTGAAATGATCCTCTATTGGCTATGATCCTCTACTTTCCTTCATATTTATAACCTATAGTGGAAGCATTACATGTTTTACAATCAAGTTAACCAGGATTGATTCTTAGGTACCAATGACTGAAGCCAGGTTTTAGCTAAATCAAGGTATCATGGTCAAGTTCATCTTGGAAACATTCTGGATTGAATGAATCCTTCTGAAACTTCTTTTATTAGAGGTTTTGAGGCATCAAATGCCTCACAATTGGATTGGAAATCTATTACTAGCCTTTGTGGGAAAGCCTGACTGATATGTATCAGTTTCAAGTCCAACTTGTATAGAACTATTATCAATAAAATTATTGGAAAGATGCTGAAATGTATAAACTTACTTGAACTTCAAAATTAGATCAAAATAACATTTTCACATTAAGCTTCATTTAACTTAAACTTCAATTTACAATGCCAGCGTAGGTTTTTGAACAGTCCACAAAAAACTTTCATATAACAAAAATGGACATCACTACTCCCCATTCGAATTCTCCATAAAACACACATCCGTGGTGATTCACAAACAGTCAGGTAAACCTTAAACAACTATTTGATTCTTAAATGTGCTCACTATGCCAAAGATAGCCATAGAAATCACACGATTTAAGTATTATATGTCTGCTTTTGTTTTGTAGATTGTTGAGAGAAATGTTAAAGATACACGAACCCTTATTCATACGCAAAAGCCAAGCGAAATTGTTTTGGCTTGGAGTCTTCTTGACAAGGCTCTCGCTATGTCTCCATGCTCAGATCAAGCCCTTGAACTTCAAGCAGGGTCTGCTATGTTTGGAAGGCACAAGGATGTTGCAGATATGCTTCAAGACCATACGCCTAATTTTAAAATGGCAAATGCTTCAAGATCGGATTCTTGTGTTGTAGATCAACTTTTGTTCGAGCGCTTCTTTGATTTAACAAAGTTTGTAATTCACATTACAATTTATTTACTTTTGAAAACGGTTTCATTACAACTTTAATTCACATTACAATTTATTTACTTTTGAAAACAGTTTCATTACTTTGATATTGATAAGCAAACTCTCTCTCTCTCTCTATATATTATCCTTATATACGGTCCATGTAAGATGGGTGTGACTGTGAAAGGTGATTTGTGTTGGAAAAGTGTGGTAAATAATGTAATTATTGTCATGGCTAAAATCTATAAAATTTAATTTTTTTGAGTTAAGTATATATGTAATGACAATGAAAGTTGAGATCATATCAAAATCTAGGGATGACAATTGGATTCAGGCCCATTGGGCACTCGTAAAAAATACCCATAATGGGTAGGGTAAAACCCCACTTTTATGGGTATGGACACGAGTCCGGGTAATACCCACAAATTTAAATGGGTATGGGCATGGATAAGGGTACTATACTGCTCAGACCCGCAACCCCACATATACATATTTATATAATATCATAAATTATTTATTTATTTTTGGTGTATAATTAATTAATTAATTTAGCTATTTAAGCTTAAATCTAAACTTAAACAAAAAAACTACTTAATACAATAACAACTCCATCATGCCTGTGTACAATTTTTTCAGGATATTTTGGATGTTTTTTATTTGACTAAATACTACGATTCATAATATTTTGAGTTAATTTTAAAAAAATTGGACCGTAGTTTTATTTCAATTGTGATGTTTTTATTGTCTTTTCATAGTTAAAGTGCGGGTAATGGATGCGGATATGGACACTTAAGTACCCATAGAGTATGGGAAAGGGGACTAAAGTTGTTGCCCACGAGGGTACGGATATTTTTTACAAATGCAGGTATGGGGAATGACACTGTAGTACCTTACTCATAGGGTACCCATTGCCATCCCTATCGAAATCCCTAGCCTCATAGGGTTTGAGTTAATAATGTTTTTGTCAGCTACTAATGAAATGTTTTCCATCGGGATTTTAAAAACTCTTATCAAATTCAAATCAATGTACATTAAAGTTATATCTATTTATGACAAGGAAGACCAATTAGTAGCAGACTACTTCTATTTTTAGATCAAATACTAGTTTTATTTTTTATGATTTACTTGTATATCGATGAAGTTAATATATGATTAAGATAGTTGATATCTGGATAAATGTTTATTGAGTTTTTTTTTGAATTTTATGAATGTAAATTACAGATACTCGGTTTTGGGAAAAACATGTTTTCATTTAGGCCTACTGGAAAATGCATCGGCTATTCTCCAGATGGGAAAAAGCCTCGCCATAGCTCCATTCAGCTGCAAAGGCTCGTCTTGGCTGACGATTGTTTCCCTGAATCTAACATATTGTTCTCCGACGACACCATTTCAAGGCCACCACCAACTGCACCATCTTGAAGCCCTCAAACCAATGTGAAATTTTAACCCATTATTTTGTTACTACAAATGCGGAATTTTATCTTTTCAAGGAGTAACTTTTCAGTTCCACGTTTCAATTTGAGGGCTTCGAGATAGTGTGATAGCTTGTAGCCCTGAAATGATGTCGTCGAAGAACAATATGTTGTATTCAAGGCAGCGATCATCAGACCAAGACCCGCTCTTGCAGCCGAAAGAACCTCTAGCAAGGCTTTTACCATTTCAGAAAAGAACCTTTTCATGGTCCAGTAGGCCTAAATGAAAACCTTTTTTCCCCAAAATGTAGTATTTGTAATTCACATTCAGTAAATTCAATTAAAAAATCCAATAATCATTTATCTATATATTGACTATCTTAATCAAATACTAACTTATTCAATATACAAGTAATGATAAAAAAAAACCAAGGAGCCTAGTATGTGATATAAAAATAGAAGCAATCTGCTACCAATTGGTCTTCCTTATTATATACAAATATAAATTTAATGTACATTGATTTGAATTTGATAGGAGTTTTTAAAATAAGAGTGTGAGTAAACATTTCATCACTAGCTAATAAAAACATTAACTCAAACCCCATAATACTAGAGATTTCGATGTGATCTCAACTTTCATTGTCATTAATATAAACTAAACTCTAAAAACCATTCAAGTTTTACAGATTTTAAACTTATTTTGTTTTACAAAAGTTTTATAGATTCTATCCATGACATTAATTAACTAAATTATTTGCCACACTTTTCAAACACAAATCACCTAATTTCTCACCCATCTTACGGGGAGTGTTACTGTTCTAATATCGGACATGCATTGAAATCCAACAAGAATTAATTAATTACCTAATTAAGATTTTAAAAAGTTGTGTAACCTTAAACAGTTATTTTGTTACGGCAATAAAAAAATTATTTTGTTTGGTCTAGAACTTTTTTTATTTATTTACATTATAACCATTTTTTTTGTTGACAAATTTACATTATAACCATGTCAAATTAAATATCATAATACACTTTGAAATAAATAATACAAATAAAAATTGTAACATTTTCTTTACCTCCAATATCCTTCATTATCGCCGCTTTTAAAGAAATCAGTCATGACACACTTTATCAAATCAGAGAAGCACTTGAACAAACTCTGATCTAGAACACAAGAATCTGATCTTGAATTTTTAAGTAGGAATATAGACTTGGAGCATATTTGCAACACCCTTGAACCTTATCTGACATAGGAAAGACATTGCTCAAAATTCAAGGGCTTGATCTGAGGATGGAGAGATAGTGAGAGCCTCATCAAGAAGACTCTAAGGCAAAACAATTTCGCGTGACTTTTGGGTAACAATAAGGGTTTGTGCATATTCGATATTTGTCTCAGCAATCTACGAAACAAAAGCAGACATATAATAATTCTTAAATCGTGTGATTTCTATCACTACCTTTGGCATAGTGAGCACATTCAAGAAGGTTTACGTGACCTGTTTGTGAACCACTACGAGTGCTTGTTTTCTGGACCACTGGAATGGGGAGTAGTGATGGCCATATTTGTTATGTGAGAGAAGAGATTTCAACCTAAAAACACCCCTTTGTGTTTGTTTGTTGAGAAGTGCTAGAACCCAAAGTGGGTATTTAACGTTGAGCTCTAGAAATATAAAAGGAAAGAAAATAAATGGGGACGCGTCAATGAGAATGAGAACGGAAAGAAACCTTTGTTATTGCCTCCAAAAGAGGAGAAATGAATCAGCTTCTACGTGCCAAATTAAAATCATGAAAGATCTACCAAAGAATGCTTTAAAGTTACATGAATTAAACAAATTACAAAAGCTTATCCTTCATGACCATGTGATGACAGATCATCCTATACGTTATTTTCAGTATATATTTTTCATTCATTTTAGTCATGATTTGACCCAATTAAGAGGAGTTTTAGAACAATTATTTATGATTCAGGGATATTTTACAATGTTTTCATATTGAGTCATGTAATTCTAGTTCTTCCCTAAACCAAATAATTTCTGAGGTGTTTTTGATGTATTTCATTTAAAAATCATGTAATTCGGCAAAGCAAGACACGTCATGAAGAATTGGAAAGACATGGAATGAAAATTCTAGAGGCCTCTAAAGACATCAGTTGAGTAAATTCTATCTCAAGTCCCAAGACAAGTTTGAAGGAAGAAAGCACTCAAAAACACAAAGAAAAAGGAAAAAACACATTGGAAGAAAGTGGAACAGGTTCCGGGTGTGCTGCCACACGCCTCGGGTATACAAATTAATGTTGAAAAACACGGCTTTTCTAAAACCACGCGCGAGGCACAAGCAGTTCTGAGAAATAACAACATTTTCCTATTGTTCCCATACAAGAGCCTTCATTCACTAATTCTCATTCAGAAGGATGCGGTTCAAGAGTAATGCAGGCTATAGGAACATCAAAGAAAGAGTCTTTCCTCAACCTTTGTTCTGAGAGTATATTTTATTTCTTTTGTAATTTGTCTTTAGTTACCAAGAGTAACTAAACCCTAATTGTATAAGATTCTAAGATGAACCTCTATTTGTTCGTTGGATCAATTCAATTCAAGTCTTTTATTCGGTTATGTTTTGAGATTTATTTAACTTTTATATGCAAAGATATTAATGGTTTTACGAATTATAGGGAGTGTGACATACCTAGAGCCTCTTAACTGAATCTAAAAATAGGGGGCTGCAGAAGGTATTTCTGGTCAACTTTTCAGAACATAGCAGTATAAACTTTATTTTGTCCCCTTGGTAAGATAAAGTTAGGCCTATCCATTTAATCTACTAAAAACCATTCAGGGTATGTGGTGTACTTCTAAGATTCGTAAGTATAGGTCGATCCTTTAGATGACAATTTAGGAATTCCAACTGTTTATGTTTTAATTACCTCTAAGAGAGTAATTATCCACCTTAACAACCTTCGAAGTCATACATACCATGTACAATTAACAATCATATATCTCATATAGCGCGTATAACCTTATTGTGATCAAGAGAGCAATTTGACAGCTAGAGGGAGGGACACTAAAATCCCACAAACTCATCACTTAAATAAAACTCTTGTCTCATGACTGATAAATGCTTGTGTTTTATCCAACAAAGAAATAGAGGGGATTCAAAGAATCTTAACTACCGCTAAACTCAGCAATAAAAAACTATTCACTTTTCTACATTAATCTCAACTGTTTTGCGCAATCAAATCAAGATTTCAAACTCCCCCTATTTATTTGATTTTTATTAATTGTTTTCATAAGTTTAGCAAGTAGCACAGTTGACACGACAATCCATATGAAGACAATTTTACTTACTACTTTATTAATTGAAAACGGTTTGGCACACTTGCCAAATTTAGTTATCACCTAGCCTAGAGTGATTTAGCAACTCATGTTATCTAAACGCATACTAAAGTATATGAATAAACAAACATAAGAAAAGAATCACCGGTGATGATTCCCAGTTTCAAAAGTGCTCCAGATCGCTTATAGGTTCCCCTAAACCACACTTTCGTTGTTTTCTGCTCGTCAAAAGGTGATTTCTCACTAACCTATGGGACATGTATATATTGTTGGAACTTGTGTGGGGGTCTGCTGCAATAACTTTACCAAGAAGATGATGAAGATGAACATGATGAAGTGTGCACATAAATTCCAAAGATTGTTGTATATCTTGATAGTTGGGAAAATGCTGCTGCACTTGAGTCCTGAAAAGTTTAATGGTTATGCATGTAAAACTCAAAGCGCATGGGGTTGCCACACTAACATTTAGGTTCGATTCGCCCCCACCAATAACTGTATATTGAATGCAATAAGGAATGACCAGCGAATTCCTTTCAGGATACTATGAGTTCGTTGACGTGTATTGCACAACCACACCAATAGTATCTCCTAACATTATTTTACAAATTGATGGTTCCAGCAATTCACTCATGCATTAGAGAATTGATGAATGATTTTGAGTAAGAGAATGATGGAGAATTATGTTGTTAATGCAACAAAATTTTTGTTTTGTTTTCTCTGTCGTTGTGATATTGTTCTGTGTCTGTCCTCTTTCAAACTAATGCCAAATGCCAAGCATTTATAGTGCATTATATAACCCTTCACATGATAGAAAGCACCCCTTTGACTTGAATCAATGTTATGGTTCATTAAGCACCCATTTGCCAAAGGTTATAATCATATACACTTGAATCAATGCAAAGGTTAATTAAGCACCTATTTGCCAAAAATTCCAATATATATGAAAGATTCCCATGAAGAGTTACAACTCTTGGTGAAGAGTTACAACTTTTTATCTAAATTGATTCCATTATTTTGGAAATCACCAACAATTTAATTGTTGGTGATTTCCAAAATAATGTTGACTACATTGAAGACATTATTAGGGATGTGGTACCGACCCAAATCTAATTGATCACCAATGGTGGAAACTCAACCCACACTTGAGTAGCATCAACTCTTGGATTCAATGGTGAAAGTACACTATTAGAGTGATTGAAGTACTTAACAATAGATACATCCCAAGGGGTAAAAGTACTTGAACCATAAGAAGAAAAATGGTAGGATGAGGTTTTCCTCTTAATGGACATATAACATGTATTTGTTGGAATGCATACTTATGGGGCATTCCCGATATAGTCTACCTATGTGAGAATGAAGTTTGGCCGCTTCACAGAGTTCAAGGGTTTGACTCTTAAGTTCTCATGAAAAGGGATATATGACACATGGACTTCTTAATGTGTCATCTTACAAGTCTCTTTATCAATGGTACCGAGATTCTATGTGTAAGTTATGCACACTTGTTCTAATGGATAGTTGGTTCAAAGCTTGCCTATCATACTATTTAGGAATGAGCGAAAACTTAACTTACTAAGTAATGGTTCAAATCGCGAGATACCATTATCTGAAGGCATGGAATTTTCGGATTTATGAGATTTAGTATTTTGAAAAATGGTGGGGGATTGTTGGTGATATCCGAAATAATGGAATCACTTTAGATCAAGAGTTGTAACTCTTCATGAGAACCTTTCATATACATTAGAACCTTTGGCAAAGGGGTGCTTAATGAACCTTAACATTGGTTCAAGTGTATATGATTATAACCTTTGACAAAGGGGTGCTTAATGAACCATAACATTGATTCAAGTCAAAGGGGTGTTTTCTCTCATGTGAAGGGTCGTATAATGCACTATAAATGCTTGGCATTTGGGCATTAGTTTGACACAACAATAACAACACACAGAAACAAGAGTTTTGTTGCATTAACAACATAATTCTCCCTCATTCTCTTACTCTAAATCATCTATCAATTCTCTAATGCATGATTGAATTGCTGGAACCATAAATCTGTAAAATACTGTTAGGAGATACGTTTGGTGTGGTTGTGCAATACACGTCAAGGAACTCATAGTATCCTGAAGGGGATTCGCCGGTCATTCCTTATTGCATCCAATATACAGTTATTGGTGGGGGCGAATCGAACCTAAAGGTTAGTGTGGCAACCCCATGCGCTTTGAGTTTTACATGCATAACCATTAAACTTTTCAGGTTTCAAGTGCAGCAATCTTCCTAACAATCAAGATATACAACAATCTTTGGAATTTATGTGAACACTTCATCATGTTCATCTTCATTATCTTCTTGGTCAAGTTATTGCAGCAGACCCCCAACACAAGTTGCAACATATATAGGTGCATGTTTCCAAACATTTTATGGAAGGTCGACCTCTCGCGAGGTGAGCCTTGGCGTGGTTGAACTTGTTTTTTATCAGCTGCTCGCGATGCGCGGCTGATTGCCCGCAACACAATTTGGACAAAGCTGAACGTTTGCTATTTCTCTTAAATTTTGCGACACGGCTATATAGCTCACGACGCAATCTTAGTAGAAGTTGAACATGTGATTCCGTGACTTTTCTTCTTGATTCTTGACTAAAATATCACATATATATATATATATACACACACACACACTACTCTAAAATGACTCTAAAAGATTACTAAAAATCCTATGTAATTTTTTGTCATCACTTTACCTTTTCCTAAATGTATTGGTTTTATTCTTAAATTTAGTAGTGATCAATTTGTTTAGGTTTTTCCCAATAATAATTGGAAAAGGGGGTATTATTATAATAATACCAGGGTACTAATGATCATTTTAACACTATCTCACGTGGAATACGAATCCCCTTGAAATTACAGAGACCAGTTATTAGTACTAACATGACACCTCTTGGAAAACTAATATTTTTTATGCGAGAATACCTTCTATGGTCATGGTAATGCATCAATGGTGAGGATTACTTCCAAAATATTTCCTTTTATCTACATGTATTTAATTCAAAGGATTTATACTATGATTTATTTAAGGAATTTTAAGGGTGTATTTGACCCATCTTGTTTGAACTCCAAAGTCTCAATTCATGCATTAGAAAATTTGCTTCACGAAAGTAAAGAGTTGGTACTTAACTGCTGTTTATGCAAGCCCGACTGAAGTAATTAGGATTGAGTTATGGAAGAAACTTCAAATAATTGCATTGAATATGCATTATAGTTGACTTATTAGAAATGCCTTCAATGAAATTATTTAGGCGTTGGAAAAGAAAGGTATTTGTATCTTTGAGAGATTAGATAAAGCAGTCTACAATGATCTTTGAAAATGCTTATGTTCACGTGTTATCAATTTTGGGCTTCTTAGATCATCATATGATCCTTATATCACCGCATGGCGAGCTGAATCGTAGTATGCTTAAACAATTTCTTTTTGAAAGCATGTGGCTTTTGAAAACAACTTATGATGAGAAGTTGCGTAGTATTTGGAACGAGGGCGGGTCTTTGGTTAATAATCTAGACCATCATCGAGAGCATTTGCTTTACTGGAATATGCAAACAATTTACGGTGTGATGGAAATGAAATAATCGATTATTACTAGATTTAATAGTGATCCTACCAGACCTGATATTCTTGAGTTTAGGCCTTCGTACCTTTACTTAGACAGCTGTCTTGGAAGGACAATTATGGTCTTTTTAGGGACAACGGTAATCCTTTGAAGGGTTATGAAAGCTTGTTCTTTGGAAGATTTATGCCAAGGACCATGATCATTGTTCGTCTTTGGTGTGTGTGCTAATATGTGCCACATACCATGATGGTTGTTCACTTTCAGTGTGTGTTCTCTCGTGTCACAGGTTTGTTTAGTTGTTCTTCTGTATATCAGTATGCTTTCATGACATGGCCCTGTGGAATCCTTGCGTGAGGACCCCTTTGGAACTAATTATTAGTGGTTGATCGTCGGCTCATACCAAAACAGTTGCCCCTAAGCTATTATTTCAAGGACTCAAGTGATAACTTGTACATGAAGCTAAATGGAAGCTCTTTGTAGTTGGAATCTGTTCAGGCGTTTTTTCCGTTTCTCAGGCCATCTCATCTGGTATTACGAGTTGGGTCGTCAGTCTTGTTGTTTGATGAGCCCATGGCATGAATTCCAATGTAAGTGTTTTGTGGTACGACCATCATGTGGTAGATTTGAAGTTTGATTTAGTAAGGGAGCTGTTGTTCTGGCCCTCCTTCTTGTTCTTGCCCTGCTTCTTCATGAATTTGTTTAGTAGGGCAAGCTTTTTCTAAAATTTGTTGGAATGTTGCCAAATATGAAGCGTAACATTTTTAGTGTTGCTAAATCTTAAATAAGTTGTAGTGTCTGAACTGGATTAAAACTAAATAAAACAAATTAAATTTAAATTACGATCATTTTATCCCTTTATCTCCTTTGATATCTTTATTTATTTTTATTCTTTTATACATTTCTCATTTCTCCCACTCTTCACAAATAAGATTTTTGTTTTTAACTTCTTCCTAAATGTATTTGTTTTATTCTTAAATTTAGTATTGATCAAATTTTTAGGTTTTTTCCTTTAATCATTGGAGAAGTGGAAATATTATTATTATTTTTTTTGAAGGAAGGGGAAATATTATTATTATTATTATTATTATTATTATTATTATTATTATTATTATTATTATTATTATTATTATTATTATTATTATTATTATTATTATTATTATTATTAGTATTAGTGCTGATAATGAACATCATTTTATAACCATTCAAGGTGGAATATGAATAATTTCCCTTGAAAAAACTAAGAAGCAAAGGAGTTAGCACAATTGTCATCCAATGGTTTAGATTGTGATTTATGTGAAGAAGCTCATGCAAAGATTCTCCCAACAATTTTGGGGTTATCATAAGAACATGTCAAGTACATGTATGACAGACATCAAAAGAACCCATACTCAAATACTTACGACCCTGGATGGGCAGAACATTCGAACTTATCTTGGAAAGGCAACAACAGTCTGTAGCAAACTAAAGCCGCATGCCAAATTCACATATAAGCTTTTGGAAAAAGTTAAGAAGAGGCCAAGAAGATCAACGAAGCATCCATTAAAAATTTGGAAACTCGGATTTGATCAAATCTCAACTCAGGTAGCTAGCATGCCCCTGTTGGATTTTCAGGTAGTACCCATGATAACCTAAAGAATGAAACTTGTAAGATGATTGGGGTAAAGAGTGTACATGCAGTGGTGAAAAATATTGAGCCAAAGAGACTGATGAGAGATGTAAAAAAAAGTTTAACGGAATGGAGAATAAAAGAATACAACTATTTAAGGAAAAAATAGAGGAGGATATGAGTGAGGAAGATGAGAAGACTGGTGAACATGAAAACCTAATTATGGAGGAAGAAGCCAAGAAGGGTAATGGAGAAAAGAATCAAGAGAAAGAAGAGGAATAAAGAGGAAGGTTACCCTAAGGAGGAAGAATAAATTTTCTAACAATTACTCAAGATGCTAGCAAAGCTTAAAGTACAAGTTCTTGTGAAAAAATTCTAGCTCAAAGCTGCGTAAAGTTCCTCAAATATCTTTTGTCGTTGAATACTAAACCATCAGATGATGAATTGGCATCCATTACTTAAATCTTCCCTGAAGATTTGAGAAGAAACCCTCACAAAAGTTGGATGATCCTTGTTGTTTCGAATAGAGCGGTTACGTGCCGTATTTGAGTGGTCTTAATCGAAAGATTGAACCATATACTAGAGGTGTATATCTCGAGCGAATACACACTGTGCAGTGTGTAATCGTAACAGTGATCTGGGCTGTTTTATCCTGGAGACGGCGTGGTTGTTAGTCTACCTTGCACAAACTTGGGTAGTGCCGCGAAACGTCTTAAAGAAAGCGACCTGGTCGTG
>Ga0228710_1000547_pt1 | contig 48749 bp, 24 predicted proteins | sample MedpolnodulmetaG_FD_177995 | JGI IMG/M metagenome (GOLD analysis project Ga0228710, IMG submission 177995) | Root nodule microbial communities from Medicago polymorpha collected in Santa Monica, California, United States - pink nodules | ecosystem: Host-associated > Plants > Roots > Nodule... | reverse complement strand
AAAGACCCGTTAAAGAGAAAGAGCCGTTGGGAATTTTCTGAAAATCAATCAATTTGGTCCTTGGCAATTTTCTGAAAATCCATCAATTTGGTCCTTGGAAATTTTCTGTAAATCAATCAATTTGGTCACTGCTTACGTGGCATCTGACGTGTTAAGCCTTGTAAGAGGTTAACGTTACACGTCACCTCCGTTAACAGACCAACTTAACGGAGGGACCATTTTGATGGACGCTTATAAAATTCAGGGACTAAATAGCTATTTCGCAAAATTCAGGGACGAATTTGGCCGATGCGTTAAAATTCAAGGACGAAATTGAGGTATTAGTCCATAACATACGGTTCTAAATCACAAAGATGCATGTGCAATTATATAGTAGTGGATCATGATTTTGCAGTTGCAAACGTTGCAGTGATCAAATGCAATAATAATCAAATATAAACAAGCTGTATATGCAACAATCCTCTACCATAACGAACAAAGATTAACTTGACACTCTTACTTTTCGTACTATATTTCAAAATAATAACCAGTATATGATAAATTATACAGTGATTAAATTTCATCCAGCAAGGTTTTCTATGTGGTGGTGAACAAGTCTTACAGTAACATTAAGCAAGTTTAGTAAGAAAACAATGATCTAACAAATAATCTTCTAGTCAAACTCTGGTTTATCAAGACCCCTCTCTCTTTAAATCGGATGATTAAAACAAAACAAAAATGACATTTGTTTTTAATAAGCAAATATTTATTCTTTGTAATTTATCCATAGCATGACCATCATATTTATAGTTCTTTTTGTTTTTCCTGAAATAATCATATTGATAGTTCAGATCACAATCATGGAATATGAATAACCACACAAGCATCAACTCACCAACTTTGTTCAATTATTTGTATCAGATAATATTTCTTCCACATTGCCTAGTTCAAATCTTGAAATGTGTAAGAGCAGAAGTACCATCTAGTCCTTTTGCTTCAAAGTAGGCTACATAGTCAGCAACTGAGGTTTCTCTGTATATGGGAGGATTATCTTCTGATAACAGTTCCTTTATAGGTCCATAGAGCTTTGAGGATGACCTATGACCTGTGCAGAAAAAACACGCAACAGATATTCTTGGACCAACATGATTTGCAAGAACTCTGTGTTCAACACTCTTGAATTTGTCATTTGTTATAAGCTACAATTCAAACAAACAAAAAAAATTAGCTACATGTTTTTATCTATCATTGATTCTTCACACAACAACAAATAAAAACAAACAAGTATTGCATCAGGTGAACTATATCATAAAAAAATGCATATTTCCTATTTCTAACTAATAAAGACATTAGTCCCTATCCGTTTGAGGGATCAAGTTTATGTTGAACTAGTCAAATTACTTGCAATGTAAGCAACAGTAGAGGGAACAAAAGAATAACATAACACCTTAAATAAGACGAAAGATAAGACATGCTACATGCTTGAAGTCAAGTTGCAAAATGCAAATAATTGATTAATTACAAGAACCAAAACAGCACAATGATAAATTAGACTAGCCATTTTAGGTTGCATGGTGTGTCCTATTCTAGGAGGTTTGTTCTGCTTAACTTTGTGCAGGGCACATTCTGATTGTTCAATAAGTGCCATGTTGATTTTTGTACATTATGTTAGAGTAATTATTCATCAACTATGTGGATTTACATGATTAATTATTAGGATCTTTTATAAAGTACCCATTGCAATTTAACAATGAGTATTAACCCGTGACCACTTGCTTAAGATGCTCAAGTCTTTTACCACTCGGAACAACCATTTATTAAGATTTACTATTAACATATTAACTATGATCAATTATTATAAAACACTAATTAATTGATGAATATGCGTATTAAGTTCTGTTTTGAACGAGCCACGATAAACTTGCCTGCAAAAGTTTATGGAAATATGCACAAAAAAATGCAGAAAACTTGCCTGCAAAAGATCTCCAACATTAACTATGAGAGCCCCAGGAACAGGTGTAATATCAATCCATTTATCCTGATAAAGGACTTGGAGGCCACCGATATGGTCTTGGAGAAGCACTGTGAGGAAATTGTTATCAGAATTCTGGTTCAGGACAAGGAGGATAATAATGGCCAAGAGCAAGTAATCCTTCAGCACAATCCATATCTTTTAGATGGTTTGGATTCAGACCTCCTAGCTTTTGACAATGGTTTGGATTCATACTCTATCAATATATCTCTGCAAAAATAAGTAGCCAATTAGAAAGAAAAAAATTGAGGATTAAATTCAATTTTAGAGACCTTTTATAATTTCTATCAGTTAGATTAAATAGAACTCTCATGTGGAAAGATAAATTTCTAGTAAACATAGAGGAAATCAAAACTACTTCATCAATTAATACATCTTAAAATACAGATACGAAAGTAATTTCAATGATAAAAACAACATTTTCTCTTATATATAAGATGAGATAAGAAAGAGAGAATTTAACAAGCAAAAGACTAAGTTTGAAAACAACTTAAATACGCGACACAAACTATTGTAAGTGACAAAGTAACCTTGCTACCAGGCTGCCACGATCCATCGAAATTGGGCCATTGTTTCTTCAATTTGTTCAAATAAAAAAACAAATTTGAGTACTTTAACTTAAATCTTGTGAAGCACTAACAAATACAAGGTCACCAAAGACAACACTAATATTGTCACGTGGACACGGTTAGTAAATTAAAAATATGGTATAATTGAATGAAACCATTGTGTCGTGTTGGTGTCCGATAGGACACATGCTCGTACATGCCTGCAATCTAAAGTGTTGGTGCAACTAACAATAATAACCAAAGTTAAAAGAGTACATAAATTTTTATAGAGATGCATACACATACCTGCATAATACAGGAATATCTTCTGGTTTGGGAGTATCAGGAGCCAAGTAACATGTAAAAGTATCCCTCCAATTAAGTGCTGGTGAGCTATAAATATCAAAGTTACTATTATAAATAAAGGATTTATGTCTATCTCTAGTATACAAATCTTTTTTGACTTCTGTATCCTGCTCATAAAACCTCTTAACACCATCTTTCAACTCCTCAAGAACACTCAAAGGGATTCCATGATTAACAACTTGAAAAAAAAACCATGTTTCACATGCTTCCTTCACTTTGTCAACAATTTTTTGGTGAATACTTAGATTTTTGTGATCAATATCTACAAGGTCTATGACAGGAATAACATGGCTTGTGTTGTAAGCTAACTCATATTTATCAGGTCGATGATGGAATAAGGTAGGGATCTTCTTAAGTCCTCCATCAACAAGTCCTTTTACACCAGCTTTTGTTTCATCAAATGCTTTGCGTTCATTCAATACAGAATCAAGGTTAGGCTTGGTTGTATTAGTAGTTCCCATTTTCTTTCTGTTTATAGTGGTTTCTGTAGCTAGAAGAGGTAACTAGAAGAGTGAGTAGAAGAAGCAAAACTTTATTGTGACACTAAAGAGTTACATACATAAATAAATAAATGGACTTGTTTAAGTTGAAATGATTGAGACCTATAAAGCACGGATACATACACCGGATACGATATTGAGAATGACACGTCGATACTATTGACAATGGCCGTGTTAGTGTCTGACACATGTCAGACACCAATATATGAGATGTCAGTGTCGTTAAGTAAAAAAAGAACATTACAATTTGCGTATAGAATATTGATTAGTTAACCAACCCCACTAGACATTGGTGAAACTTAAAACAATTCCTCGAAATGACAAAAGTAAATTGATTAGTCAAAAGTGATATTTTCTGATTAGGACAGCCACCCCCATAGTCAAGCTGTTGATTTTTGAATTTTCATTTGATTTCCATGGATAGGGAGAATGACAAAAATGTCTTGATTTTCTTATTTGATTGCATTTCTTAAAACCTAAACATAACATTAAGAGCTCTATAATGATAGAGCAATTCAATAAAAAAAGAACCTAAGATAAAATTATTCGCAAGAAAATTCTTTTATTGCCTACCTAATAAAGCCCTAAACATAATAACTAAAAACTAAACATTGGTGGCAACAAGTTGAAACCATTGGCTCTGAGGATCATCAAGACAAAGTGAATCATCATGTATGCAGATACATTTTGAAGTCACAACAGCAGATGAATTAGAATCCTTTTGCAAGCAAAGTTGTTGTTTGCCATCTTGATCAACAGTAGCCAAATGAAGTTTAGAAAGTGATGCAGTTTTCCATGAACTATTCTTGCTTTCGCAATCATCAGAAACAGAAACTGGAAGCCCTTCACTGGAAGCAGTTAAGCACTTTTTACTCTCTTTCAGAAAGATTTGAGAACCTTTGTAAGTCCACCTCTTTTGATTCTCACAGCTACCAATTTCAAGCTTATTGTTTTCATTCACTTGTACACATTTACCAGTAAGAGGGTGGTACATGATGTATGCTTTGGAGCGTTTGGAAGTAGGATCTACATTAAGAAAAGAAGAAAATTCAATTAAAATGAATATTGTTATTAACATAAATATCTGCTTTTTCGTGTAAAATTAGAACACAATTGCAGTGTTGTCAAATAGTGCCTCTATAATGCTATAGCACAGTGAAATTTGAACAAAATGTTGTTATATAGCGGCTATAACTCTGTAGCATATCGCTATTTTTTGCATTCTGCAATTGACAACACTGCAACACTGTTTCCTATAATAATTCAAACTAGTAGATGGGACGAGGGTTTCGAATAAAGGTCTGCAACTGTGGTCTACGTCACAATGCAATGGTTTTCGATATTTCTTAAACTGCAGCGCGGCCGCAATTAAGGAATCATCGGCCACATTTGACTCCTCCATTTAAAACCCTGGATGGGACCCTATGCTCAGCAGAGGTGGGTGGAAACCGGTGAATATGAAGGATTTATTTTCCTATACCGCATACAAAGTGCGGATAATTTAACCATGTTTTATGAATAGTATGAATGCTTACCTTGATTCTTTCTTTGCAAAAGTTGGAACTTGTCAGTAAAATTAGGGTATCTAAGCTTATGCCAAGTAGCATCTACAACACCAAAAGTCTCATCAAGTTGAACTTTATCTTCTCTAACATAATAACCACCATGAAAAGCCCACAAACCCCAATCCAAGTCTCTTCCAACAAGATATGTTTGAAGACATGTCAAGAATCTATTATCTTCAACTGTAGAACCAGTTTGATCAAATCCAAACTCAGTAAAGATCAAAGGAACTGCCTTCTGACCCATGGTAAGAAATCCAGCTCTTTGGTCTAAACCGATGATGCTCTCGGCACAAATTCTGTTCAACGGTTGCTTTGACCAAATCTCTTTCAATTTGAGTGTTCCAATTCCAGACCATGAATACAAATGTGTCTCATATACCATTTTTTTTCCTAAGTCTATGTCCATTGGTTTATTCCTTAAAAACTGCAACTCAGTGTCATAGTTTAAACCTGAGATAACAACAAGAACATTTGGATTTGATTTATGGATTGCAAGTGCTCCTTGGCTCATGTACTTGTACCAATCTCTTAGATTTTGGCGCGGACCATGTAATTCATTCCTCAAACTCATTGCCACAATCTGTTATTAGTGAATAAAAACCAATCAAAGTTATGTTCTGTTATATTCAATTTGGCATTGAAATTAAAACACGAAACCAAAAAATAAAAGGGCTGCTAATAGGTTCTCAATAAGCATTGTTCATCTCTTGTTTTTTCTTCTTTTTTCTGATTGACGATGTCCAAATCCTAACGCTTTTATTGATAGTTTGAATCACAACAAAATTATATGATCTTTTATTTACTCAATTTTACAAATTTTTCTTTGCTTGTGAAATGGTAAACACTTATTTTGGCGACCGTTGTTAATATAGTCCCTAAATATATCGTAATTACAAACATATCATCAACTTTCTCATCTGTTAGTAAATTTACAGACCAAACTGACTAATGAAAAACAATTGAGGACTAAACAAACTAACCAAAGACACATTTGAGGACAAAAATGACTAGCAAAAGACACGTTTAGGTATACTTTTGTAATTTCGAAATGTTCTAGGATTAATGTCACAACCCTTCACATATTTAAAGATCAAAATGGCTTTTTACCCCTTCTAAAAATATTAGTTATCAATATCAAGTAACAACTGTTTTTCAACAAAAAAGGGCATATATATGATATAATAAAAAAAGGGCTAATAATATATTCTCCAAAGCCTAAACCCTAAACACACAAACACAAATTAAAAGGGATATCAATTTAATTAATTCATCTTAGAACTAAACAGGGATCTCAATATATTTTATTTATTTAATTAATTAATCAAGTGAAAATAAGATACAAATAAAAAAGGATTAAGTAGTTAGTAATGCATACAGGATGATGTCCTTCAAAGTGTTTAGCTGCCAAAGTAAGTCCTTGAATCCATTCCTGAGGATCAAAATGTCTATCATGAAAGAAACCATTCTCATCATCATCATGACAACACCACTTAGGCTCACTAACATGATTATCAAGCAAAACCCTAACATTCTGAGCACCAAGTTCTTTCACAACAGCATCAAAAGCCTCAATATGAGTCATTTTCAAAACAGAAGGATTATACTTGACAATACCTTCCACAACCTCAGGTGCGTCCAAATTCTTAAAAGTATCATTCACAATGCCATTTTCATATCTTGTCCACATATAAATAGCATATGTTAATCTAACACAATTGAAATTGTTTTTCACTAACTCACCAACAAGTTCCTTTATAGGTCTTCTATCAAGACCTTCAGGGATCATTGGTTGAAGGTGACCAGCCCAATTTCCACAAACAAGTTTCACACGTTCACCTGTTGTATCATCTATGATCCATCTTGAATGTGTTGATAAAGGATATGCATTTGCATGGTGTGATGATAAATGTAATGAAGAGATGAAAACAAGGAGAAGAAGAAATAAGGATTCAAAGGCTTTTCTTAACATTTTTGGATTTTGAGTGGAAGAGAATTATTAATTTTGTTTAAGGATGTGTGGAGAGTGTTTATATATATATATATATATATATATATAGAGTGAGAGAATATTTTGTTATGTGCACATATATATCCAAATCTTTTTCTTTAATTAGACTAACACTTAGGTGATTGTTATCTATTCCTATATTAACGTTTTCTTTGTTTAGAAGTGATATGCATGTGATCTCTGATAATTTGCCTTTAGTTATTTGAGTCCATCAGTTTAATTTCGAATCATGTTTCAACAACTTGGTCAGATAAAACCTCCGAGACAATAGATTGTTTATCCTTTTAATAACTTTTCCAAAAACTCAGTAAAAAAGCAAATTTTCCAAAATTTGTGATTATCTATTTATTGATTTATTCAATCTTTTTTTAAGGGATTTATTCAATCATATGATAATACATTTATTTATTTAATGAGGAAGGATTTGATCACATTATTGAGAGTGATTCTCTTGCTTTTATCCAAATTTTAAGTCAGGTTCGTTGTTGTCACCCTTTTTATCCCCTTATCTCTCTATTTTAACCTTATTGACCAACTTTTAAGTCAGGTTGGGTGATTGTGAAGTTTGTTGGAATCTTAAACAAACCAAATAGTGAATGATCTCGTATTTTAACCTTATCAAAAGGTGATTGTGAAGTTCGTTGGAATCTTAAGCAAACCAAATGGCGGATGCTTTGGCTAAACATGATTTTAATCTCTACTTTCCTTTTATTTGTATCCTTTTGGGTTTTTTTTAAGGATGTATCCCCCGTTGGTTGATGCTAAGATGATCTGCTTTTTCAGTTTGGGCGTTTTGCCCCGTTTATTCATAAAAAATTATTATTAATACTTTCATAATAGTGAATATGAGGAATGCTAGCAACACTCTCTTTTAAACACTCTCTCTAACACTCACTCTTTTATTGGATGAAATTCATGCATGTCCCACCACTTTATGTGGGTTCTATTTTCAAAGTGTACACTCACAATGATTTAAACCAATAAAAGAGTGAGTGTTAGAGAGAGTGTTCAAAAGTGAGTGTTGCTAGCATTCCTCAAGTGAATATTAAGTTTCATAAATATGTAGTTTTATTTTTGTTATAGTTAAAGTGAATTGGACTCCGAGGCTCACCAGAGTCAGGACATGCCTCAAGTGTTGATGAGCGTTAACAAAGGTACATTTCACCCACTAAAGAAGTCCTTACGTGACATCAGGAGTTACACTTACAACCTTACATATGAGTCAACTTCTTACCAACTAAGTCAACATTCGTTGACACATAAATATGTAGTTTATTATCCTTTTAAATGTGTTTCTGGATCTTAAATATTTGAAAGCTACGCCCTTCTCCAGCAAAATTCAAGGAAGGATTCCTCCACCCTCTAACAGAATTCAAGGATTCCTCATCCTAGGTTTCTGCCCATCATATAGCTAAATCTGTTTGAGTTCCATAGAAGCACCACTGTTCCCATCACTATCCACGTGTCTCAAAACCAGTGTCTGAAAACCGAATATTGGTAACGCGGGTATGCAGGGAACATACCTATGGTATTGTAAGTGTTCTTCAATAAAAAAAACATAACATAAACACCAGACATTTTTAACAATCAAACACAGGAGACTTGATAGATGAGTTTTAAGAAAATTATAAATAATTCTTGCAAGATTGGTACATGAATTGCTTTTATGAAGATAAAGAGTAAAGACTGAACAATTACATAATTATAATATAAATATATACACGGCTTTTCAAATTCAACTAGTTACAGCAGATCAGGACACCATCAGATACAGACAAACCATTAAGCTACAGCAAAAGACATTTTCTCAAAGGTTGTATATGTTACAGAAAAAGACATTTTCTCAAAGGTTGTATATGTTACAACAAGATGCTAGATATCTAGCTCAGTGTATACATAATATGCACAATTTAGTCCAAAACTTTTTGAAGAGCATGAGTAGATTTTACTTTCTCTTAGTAGATGAAGATATTTCAAAGTAAGTTGGTCCTGGGGTCTGCGGACAGCCAAGAGATTGAATCAATTCTTCCACTGCCATCACTTTAAACCTAGGAGGTTTGTTAAAAGCAATGTTGTCAACCCGATGCTCATAAATCTTGCCTTGTTTGTCAAGTTTATACTCAGAGGTCCCATCAAACCTGCCGCGGCTTTCCCATGGAACTCGTGGGATCCCGTGAACCGTCCAGCGAACCATAATGACATTCTCAACAGGCTGCCACACACTGTTTATGTCTATCCACAAAGCTTTGAAAAATATCTTGCCATGGAATCGAAGGTTCCAAAAGATCGATTTGTAATTCTCAATACCCATAAACGTATTCAGAGGATCCTTCAATACAATATCATCTCTGAAAAACACAAAAGAGATGTTATAGCAGGCAAATTTAGCAGATCAGAGTATAGAAAACATTAATATGGAGCTCATTATTAGCAGATCAGAGTATAGAAAACATTAATATGGAGCTCATTATTTTAACACAAGCACATAACATAACCAAGTAACCAACCTATCATATTCAAAGCAAGTAGTGGTTAAACATATTCGATTTCATATATTGGATGGGGTGGAAAGAAGCTTAGGCCTGAAGCTCTGAAAAACAAGCATGTCCAAACACAAAGGCCCTAAGAATGTCTTTGACCCTATTGATCCCTTCCAAATATGCGGGTTCTAAATTGCACTAAACAGCATTGAGCATGACAAGGAGGCCATGCAATGCCTCGCTGATCCTGCTTGCATTCAAATCTCTATTCTCGATGTAAACATCTGATGTGTACACTTACTCACAGTATTATATTTTTTTCCCCATAATTCCCTAACATCTCTCTCTTTCTACCCCTCCCTACCCTGCTGCTGCAATAAACTCAAACAATTGTTGTTTTCTCATTTGGAAATCCATCCATCCAGTTATGGGAACAGTTAGTCCTACTCCTAACTTCTAACAACCCATTGCCTAACTCAACCAATGGATAGTATATGATTTTGCAACTCCTCTGAAATATAAAATGAGGGGCAAGAAGAAACTTTTTTCTAATCTTATTAACCCAATTAAAAGAGTAACAGGTCCTATTATTACTTTGGCTAGTATAATAATCTCCCTCAATACACTCTAGCCAATACAGAAATGCAATGCTTAGGACTCAAACTGAGAATTGCTTAAACTGAGAGTTAAACTAATCACAACTTCAATATACTCAACTAGCCACCAAGATAAATGTAAGCAAAATTTGAGAGTATGACACTTGAACTTCCATCATGAATTCATGATAGCCAATATAGGTTATAAACAAAGTGAGTAAGCTATAAGTAAAGGGTATCAATCATTTCACTTTTAATTGATAAGAAAATAGTAATTACCAAAAAATCACAACTATAAATAACAGAACAAGATTCATTGGCACAATCTTTATGATTTTTGTGCCTATTACAATACCCCATGTGGCATACTCTTTAATAAGTTAACGCCTGGACCAACACAATTAGCTCCCCAAATGATTAGATGGACCATTGATGTGGCACCCACACGGAAGGCCAAATCAACATTTATTGCGTCACATCATAGCCTCTAACAACCAAAGTTAATAGAGGGACCATTTTGACCAACACATTACATTTCCAGGAATCATTTGCCAATTCATAAAATTCAAAGATTATTTTGACTGATGATCACAATTTCAAGAATCCATTTGTCTATTTACTCATATTTATCTGTCAAATTACTCCCTTGAAAACCCAATCTTGATTTCTATCATTAATAAGCTTACATAACTACCTTCCATGACAAGTTTGACAATTTAGAGCCAGTTTGGAAGAACAGCGTATGTGTAGCTACTAGCTTATAGCACAAGCACTTATCATGATAAGCGCTTACGTATAAACTCACATAAGCTATTTCTATAGCAAAAGATAATTTTTTTTATTTTTTTTGTATATGCTATAAGTTGTCTTTATAAGCTATATTAGAGAACTTATGAAAATAAGTTTAAAAAAACTTTTGAAAATTGTCATAAGCTGTTTTCATTCGTTCTCTCAAATAGTTTCACAAAACTTATGTCAGTAGATAAGTTCAAATAAGTAAATCCAAACAGACCCTTAGTATTTACACTTAAATACTTTTAGAAATAGATTAAGCAAAATCATAACTAAAAAAATCATCACAACACAAAATTAAGCAAAATCATGAAATAAATGAATCAAAAATACAAACCTATAGATATCAAAGCTAAGTTCTTTATAAAAGAGATCAGGAAACTCCTCCCTCAAAGTTCGTATAGCATAACCCATATTCAAGTAATAATTTTGTTTTTCTTCTTCTTCCTCTTTGCTCGATTTCGAACCACTCTTCACCGGAACCGAAAATTGACCATACTGCTTCACGTTCCGATCCAAATCCAAATCCAAACCCGCAATATCCTTTATTTCACACGAAATCTTCACCCTGTTCTTTGACCCAATTGCGTTCAATTTTGCATAGGGTTTGAAATTGTAGAATTTTCGCGAATTAGGGTTAGGAATTTGTGCGAATTGAGGGGTAACGTGAATTTCCGGGGAGTGTACTAGAAGAGTCATTGAGAAAGCTTGAATTTTTTTGTTAGGGAAAATCGAGCGAGAAAATTTCAATTTTTTCCGGGAAAATTGAATTATGAAGGGAAAATGAGATTATGTTGTGGATAATTGGATCTATGGATTTATTAAGCGGGAAAATGTGTGATGATGGGTTTAGATTAAGATATTTTTTTTGCGCTTTGTTTGACCCTACCTTTTATGGATTTTCGGTAAAAGACTTTTGTGGGGGATGAGTAGATAAAATGGATATAGATGAAGAGAAAAAACAAAATGGACAAAGAGATCTAGGGTGATAATGAAAGGACTTAATAATTGGTGATGGAAAAATTAGAGTCATTCAACTTCAAGAGTTTATTCAAAACGTTTTCAATCTCTAATGAATGTTTTATGACTTTTTGCGTTTGGGTGATCTGAATGAAAGAAATAGACGAATTTTTAAGCACAAAAAACACAATATGACTTAGTTGTTCGATAAAATCAAGTTATTAACGTATTGGTGGTTGAAAGTGAAATCCGTTACTTTTGCTTTTGATTACCATTCTTGGTGGTCTCATCCTCTTATGTGTTTGAGTGCTATAACTTAGTCAGCTCATTTCTTTCTCTGCTCGTTGTTTGTTTTGTTTTGTTTGTGATATTGACTTTGTAATCTCTTGATTTTGCACCTTCCTCCTGACACACCTTGTGTTTGGGGAACTCGGGTTTTGTGGTAATATAATCTCAATTTAGCCTTTTATTAAAGAAATACATCAAGAGTTTATTCTAATGATGATGATAAAAAGACAGGTTTTAGATTCAGATGTTTTGAGTGAGTCTTGCTAATGGATCTTTGAAAAATATAAATGTAAATAAATTTATAAACAATCTTCCCTATTTTTTTTAAAGAAAATATTCCCTTGTATATTGAAGTATTATCTCATTATCCTAAATTTAAATTAAAAGAAAATAAAATTATTGGATATGAGAACCCACTTTGGTTGGTCTAGTGGTGTTAACTTGAGACATTCAAGTGTGCTCCTCTCAATAGGTATGATTCTCTCTGATATCAATTTAGGTTAACTAGTTTAACTCCTTAAAAAAAAAAATATTGGGCATAAGATACGAGGACATGTTTCATATATTTCAGTTTTATTTGTCAATATGTTATTTTAGGAACTTGTCATTGTCATTGCTATTTTCACATAATAACTTAAGATTGGTTTTTTTTACTACAGAGCTTAGAGATTTTGTGATGTTCTGAACATAACTTAGAGATTTTATGTGTACTTTAGAAAATATTAACAATGTACTCTATCGTCTCAAAATAAATGACATTTTGCAACAAAATGTGTCCCAAAATAATTGACATTTTCAATTTTCAACACAATATTAATACTACTACTACATGCATCATTCCCAATTTATGAGTACATGCATCCATCATTTCCAATTTAACATTTCTACTTTACATTTATGATACTCATAAATACACCAATACATGTAAAAGTACTTTAGTAATTTTTATTTTTATTTTTTTAACATGTGTGAAATGATGAAGTATGTCAATTGTTTTAGGGCGGAGGAAGCCTTATTTTAGACAACATAAATGAATAATAATTAATACAAACCATTATTAAGAACTATAGAGGAAGTCACGACAAGAAGATTAAGACCAGCAGCGTTGCTAGGATCATGGGTCAAAACTTCAAACTTTTAAACTTTAATTAATAATTACACTAATACACCCCCCTAGGCAAATTAGTTCTATCAGTAGGGATCACGATTTTAGGCTTTACTTTGAGAACATCATAAAGCACATTAGGATTCATACCACCTGCATCATGGTGGTAGATAGTAAGCACATTAGCTTTAGTTCAATCAACAGTCATCAATGGTACCATGTAAGTTTTATTTTTGTGACTAAAATGGTACAATGTAAGTTGTTGTTACATTAACTCGGTGGCAATACAATATCATATTTTTGAACAAAAGAACTCGAAATTATCTTTATATTGATCCCAAGCTTTGAAATGGCAAAATCCACCATTGATTCTAAGGATAGTGCACAATAGAATGCTGCAAAATGTTGTATACGTTAATTCTGCTTTTGCTTATCCTGATATTAGAGAAGTAAAAACTATTGTTTAGTATCTATAACTATTAATAAAGACAAAACATTTTTTTGGTGTAACCACCGCTTTTTAAAAGAAAAAATGCATCAGTTCGAAATATCTATAACTATAAATAAAGGAAAAATATTTTTTTGGTGTAGCCTTTTTTTTCTTCCATATTTACCCTTTTGTAACCACCGCTTTTTAAAAGAAAAAGGCATCAGTTGCAAATAAACAAAGGGAATGGATTTCCTCTCGTGTGTTTTTTTCGAGTTGTCTACGGTGTAGAATCTACACCATTAAATGTATATTTTCAACTTTTCAACATTTATATTTTTAAGCATTGATTTTTTTTCTTTCAAAAGCTGAGATTTAACTAGACCTTGTAGCCACTGCAGAGGATATATTCCCATAAACAAAAGGAGAGGAAAAATTGGTTTATGCATGGTCTCTTATCTAGCGTGCATTTACTTCTTGGGATAATGAACTTTTTTGTTCTCTTACAAAATTGGAGGGTAAAATTCATCTAAAAAAAAATTGGAGAGTAAAATTCATATAAAAAAGGGAGAGATTCAAACAGATTTTATCAAATTCCTTTATATTGTTAACAATGGGATTGTTTGCTTCCACAAGAACATAGAGGATGTCATCATAGTTGTATTACACCAAGGAAACTGCAAATGGATATTGAATTATGTTTATTTTCTTTGTGATATTGTTGTTTGAGTTCAACTATTTTCTTCCTTAATGTAATTTTGACTTTTAAGTTGTTTTTGTGATTGATTTAAAGTCAGATTTTGTTTTGTTCAAATTGAAACTTATGAACACTGAATGAGGTTTGTCTTTTAGACATATTACATCTTTATTTCTTCTTATAAATCCACTCTCTATTTAAAATATTTTTAGTCAATATGTTTTTTCATATGGATATTTTCGGTTTACATAGATGTATAACATAATAATCTATAACTATTAATAAAAGACAATACTTTTTTTAGCCTTTTTTTTAAATACCATAATACCCTTACAATAATAAACATTGTCGGTTATTAAAAGAAAATTAACTACTGCCTTACACACTACAACTGCTATCATACACCACAGATCATTTAACAACATTTATTATACATCTGCTAATTTATTGACAGAGGAGAATATATGTTTGTACGCAACAAGTAGAGAATCAATTCAACACATTTTTCCTACTACTACAACATACAAGTTCCACTAAATTTTATTAAATTTTAATTACTTTAAATAAAATTGTACATTCAATCTACTTCCATGCAATCTTCTACAAATGCAATTATAAAGGGATTGTTTTTAACATAACTAACACAATTTAAAAAATATTGAAGAACATAATGAATAGATACAACATTTGTGTAATTTTTTTCCAAATGATAATAAGTATTTTTTTCTACGGTAGGAGATCATAAATTTGTATATCAAATGATAATAAGTTTTTTTTTTGTTGTAGGAGATCATAAATTTGTATATAAATCTAAAAAAAAATTATGTGACAATTATGAAAAAAATTAATTTATAACAATGGGTGGTTTCTATCTTTCTTATAAACCAACACATTTTAAGAACATTAAAAAACATAGTGAATGAGTATATACATCAGTTGTGTATTTATTTAATAATATTAACACAAACATTGCTCGGAACTTCACATATACTTTGTTTATTTTAATTCATTATCTCAAAAGTTGGATCATATGTTATTGCAAAAATATATGAATATTTTGTTTGAACATTAATCACGATGCAAATTAGAATTTGTTGCTGTACAACTATGAATTTCAATCAAAAGAATGTGCACTATTGTTTGTTAATAAAAACTCATTACAACCTTCTTGAAAACAATTTTAGTGCAATGAAGTATTAGAATTTAGAAGTCAATCGTTAATGCATTGTTTAGCTTAATGTTATTGTTGTGTCCTTTTTTAAAATTATTTTATCATATTTTGATTTTCATTGTTATAAACTCGTTGCACCATTGTTATAAATTTTTTTATCATTGTTATAAACTCATTATCTAAATAAAGGAAAATTCAATGTCGTCATAAACAGTATTACAATGTTGCATGGTCTCCATCAATTTCATAGGAGTTTTTTATTTTTTTTCCTTCTCTTTGAATTTCAAACAGTTATTATATAATTGAATTTATTGAGAAAAATAACATATGAAAAATATAAAACAATTTCCAACAATTATTATATAATTGATTTTATTGTGTTAACATATGCATGGACACTAACCTTAGCTCCATTTTGAAATCCTAAGAGAAGTATTATTTGTTCCAGCAAACAGTAGAATCAACAGCAGCTATGGTTACTTTCTTAGTTTCCATGCCTCTTTTGAATTTTTAAACATATGTATTAATAATTAAATAATAATAAAATGAAATAATAATAATTTAAAATCAACACATGATAACAATAACTTACAATGCCGAGTGAATTTCTTTAGGTGTTGGTCTTCTAGGTTAAAAAAATATGACATAAATATTTTAATCAAATTTTTCAGGATTTAAGTAAACAAAAACAATACTTAAACCCTAGCACTATCATCTGAAACACAACAATATCCAAAAAAAAAAAAACGCACATCACATTACAAAATTGATTAAATAGCGATAACAACGCATCACATCACAAAATTGATTAAATAACGATAACTTAAAATTGCTTGAGTATTGCGCAACCATCAAGATCTGAAATGAAATAGAAAAATCAAACATAAATATCAGAAAAATTAAAAATATGCATGAAAATTTAATGAATTATCTAATACCTTCCAATTTTTTAGAAATGTCTTCACCGATCACTCTTTCAGCTTCAATAGCAACTGTTTTCAGTTTTCAAGAACCAAGCCATGAATGAAATTGCGCGCGAGAACGAAAATTGAGAGTGAGTGAAAAGTAACTCAGTAAAAATGAAAATTAAAAATGAGTGAAGAGTAAAATACACGTGAATGCCTTTTCTATTTATACAAAAAAATCAAAATAATTTATGAAGGTCACTCAATTATTAAAAAAAAACATTTCTATTTTTTTTAAAACATTTTCAAAGCATTCTAATTTATAAAAAAAAAATCATTCTATATTAGATATTTGAGACTTTTAAATTGTAATAATTATTTTTTATCTTTTTCAACATTAACAAGCTTAAATATGTTATTAGTTTCATCACCTTCTTTAAAAATAAAACTTAATCATTCTTTAGAAATAATTTTATTTCCTTTTTTTTAGGTAATGAGTTTATAACAATGATAAAAGAATTTATAACAATGGTGCAACGAGTTTATAACAATGAAAATCAAAATATGATAAAAGAGTTTTAAAAAAAGACACAAGAATAACATTAGGCTAAACAATACATTAACTTTTGGCTTCTAAAGTATAATACTTCGTTGCAACAAAATTGTTTTCAAGTATGTTAAAATGACTTTTTATTAACAAACAGTAATGAACATCCTTTTGGTTGAAATTCATAGTTGCACAACAACAAAAATCTACTATGTATCATGATTAATGTTCAAACAAAATATTCATATATTTTTGCAATAACATATGATCCAACTTTTGAGATAATGAATTAAAATGAACAAATTTCATATGAAATTTCGAACAACTTTTGTGTTAATATTATTAAAAAAACACAACCGATGTATATATTCACGCACTATGTTTTTTAATGTTCTTAAATTGTGTTGGTTTATAAAAAAAGATATAAACTATCTATTGTTATAAACTAATTTCTTTTATTACTGTCACATCTACTTTTTTTTAGATTGATACACAAATTTACAATTGTATAATGCTTTATAGTTTATTCTGAAATGTTGTAAAATGTTTTGTGGTGTGTGGCAACAGTTATATTAGTTGATAACAGTATTTTCAATTGTATAATGTAACAACCCGATTTTCGTTAGATTTATTTTAATTAATTTTTATGTGTTTATATGTACGCGTATGTGATTAATTGCCTATGTGTGTATTTCGGTTGGGATTATTGGAATTCGGTATTAGAAGGATATTTTAGTCATTTTGGATTTATGAGTATTTTGGTCATTATGTGAGCAAGGGTAAATTAGTAATTTCAATATGAGGATTATTTTTAATGTTTCAAGTGGGAACCATTATTTTTACTAAGTTACTACTGGGTTGTAGTAATTAGTTAAGAGCCGGTAACTATTTGTTATTTTTAACCGTAAGTGAGTGGAAACTTTGTGAGTTAGTTAATGAGAGCTTTTAGCTCATTAAGACGTTTTGAAGACTAAGCCCATCAGTGTAGACCTATATAAACTCTAGTCTTTAGAGGAAATAGGGTTTTACATTTATTTAACATAACATTTGAGAGAGGTAGAGAGAGAAAGAGTTAGAGGAAGAGGAAAAGGGTTAGAAGAGAAGAGCTTGAAGATCAAGAATAGGGTAGAGATTCAAGGAGCTAAATTGAAGTTAAGGCTAGGTTTTTGTTCAATTGAGGTAAGGGGGATATTGTTCTATCATAATCTTTAAGTTATAATTCCTTTTCTACTTATATTCAAAAGTGTTTATTCGTGAAAAATGTTTATTATGAATTTAATTGATGAAATTCGTGCTCTTATTTTAGTGCTATGTTTGGATATGTGAATTTGATGATAATTAAGTTGTTGATATTGAACTTACATGCTAGTGATATATATATACACACTTTGTGTTTTGCTTAAAATTAGTGAAGTGTGGTATTGTGGTTGTTGGATTGTTGATGAATTCATGGTTAATTGATGTTGTTGTTGTTATGAGATGTTGTTGCTGATGATTAATGCTATGGGTATTCATAACTATGGAGTTGTGGTGTGAATTGAGTTGTCTTTTTGAAAGTTTTATGAAAAATGGGTGAATTGATGATTTGAGATGGAAAGATGTTTTGATTTCAAGTTTTATATTATTTTGATTGCCTTTTTAAGTTCATAAATGTATGGACAAACTCTGGGGACGAATTTGGGGTCAATGGAATCAAAATTGAGGTATTTGGGTGGAAAATAGTGGATTCCCGTAAGAGAAAACACCAAGAATATGGTTGTTGTTCTGGTGCATCCCGCCCGGGCAAGATTTGCAGAAACAACACACCTCGTTTTTGTTGCTTCGGGTATTCAAGGGCCGATCCGAGCCTTCTAACCTACTAGAACATCTTATGAATTGAATTGAGCTTGATTTTATGACATTGAATTAAACTTTTGAAAAACGTCCAAGAATGTCGATTTTTCCAAAACTCATTTTTCTCAAAGAAAATGGGTAAGGTTAAGGTTGTTTTCAATACATGATTTTTAAATGGTTGTGAATGGGTTCATTGAGTTTCAACTTGTTTTGCTTTGAAAATGACATTCTTTGTGAAAAATGATAAAGAGAAACGAACTTTGTGATTTTTATGATTTCGTCGTATTTGGCCGATGAAACACACATGTATACTCAACTGCACTTATATGTAGTCTTAAGGTATTCATAGTCGAGACATTAGAGTTTGTTTGCCTAGTTTTGATTTAATTTCCATAATTGTTTTAAGTTGTGAAACAATATACTGACTTTGTCAAAAATGATCTTTAAGACCGAATATCTTGCAAATCTTTTGTGAATAGTTTGATATGATTATATGAAGATGTGTGAATGATTTCTAGGTGTTGAATATGATGTTATCATAGTATGATGTACTTCTCCTTTACTTGAATTGTGAGAAATTGTATGAAGTTGTTGAGTCGTAATGATGTAGTTGATGTTGATTAATTGCATATATGCTAAATGATGGTGATATTGTTGGTGAGTACATATATGTTAAATAATAGTGATGGATTTTATATCCATATTGACGACGTTGATGATGTTTTTGTTGCATCATGAGTTGACGACATTGTCGTAATTGATAGTGTGAATATATGTATTGGTGTTGAGTCATATATTAATGCATACATGACTGATGGTGATGGATTTTAAATCTGTATCGATGGCGTTGATGATGTTTTTGTTGCATCATGAGTTGACGACATTGTCGTAATTGATGGTACCGTGTGCATATAGAAATCGTGTCTAGGCGCATTACATACATTTGATGAAATTGTTAAATGTGTCATAATTGATTATGTGTTTGGTGAACTTTGGTGTTTTATTTGCATCGGTGTGTTTGGTGAATTGTACACTTGGTGAATATGTGAAGATGTGTACTTGTTGATGTTTGTTGTTAATGGTGATACTTGTACATTTGATGATTTGAATTGATGGTGTTTATTTCGGTGAAACTAATGATGTGTAATTTATATGAATGTGATCTTATGATCTTTTGGTGATGATGACTTTCTTGTTATGCTTTGAAATGATGAATTGTATTTGTTGAGTTGATTAGGCTAAATGAAAATAAGGCGAGTAATCCTTTCATTGATTGATGTTGATGAATAATGAGTTTATGTCAATGACTTGATTAGAGATTGAATATGTTTGCAATGCTATGTTAGAATTGTGATAGCATGATGTGTATGGAATGGGGAACAATATTCATGTGATGTTAATATTCTAAGAGGGATGATTATGTATATGTGTCATGCATGAAATCCTTGAATCTTTATGTTTGATTATGATTGATGTGAAGCTAACCCCTAGTGGTCTGTGGTGGACCGCCTACCTATTTGTATGAATGGGTAGACAGCGTGCATGATTGATCTTTTAGCTTGCTTGGTGAGTTGCTTGGGGATAGCGGGAGCTTCCTCTGTCTATCTGTTTAGAATCTTAGATTATGCTCTGTTTAGGATGTCAGTTTTTATGTTATCTTGGATTGATTTATGATGTTGAGACTTTATCCATATGTGAATGTTTGAAGTTTATTTGATGTTGTATTTGATATTTATACTATGGCTAATTGGTGATGTACGCTATTTATCCGCTGCGAAGTTTTTGAGAAATTGTTTATATGCATGTTTGGAGATTTTTGGAGAACGTAATATCTATTAAAATGGATTTATCCATTAAAATGTAAAACAGATGTAGCTGTCATATTTCCTCAATTTCACTCCAAAATTGAAACCTTTTTCACTCGCAGAGTCAAGTCCATATACTAATCGGGGTACTGAATATTTCAAACTAAAATCTTACTTCAGTCATCATGAAATTTCCCATTTTGTCAGTCCACCTTATACCCCTGAGCACATTGGCATTGCTGAATGCAAGCATCACCATATTGTAGAGACTGCTCTTACTCTCCTCTCCCAGTCCTCTGTCCCATAAAAATTATGGTGTTATGCTTTTCAAATGGCAGTGTATCTCATTAATTGTATGTCCATCCCTCAATACAATAATAAATGTCCTCGTGAACTTCTCTTTGGATCCAAACCCAACTATCACAACCTTCATGTCTTTGGGAGTTTATGTTATCCTTGGCTACGTCCTTACTCTCAAATAGAAGTTTGCCGTATAACTCATTACTATTATTTCAATCTTTAAAGATTACCTTTGTAAAATAAGTTTCTACACCCCTTTAAGAAAAGTTTTTGCATAACCACCCATATGGATACATTTTAATAACTTTTAAAAATGAAACCTAATTCAGTCTCCCATAAACTACGGTTAACCATGAATTAAGAAATAAAACCCACAATGCTCTCTCAAAAAAATAAAAAGACCAACAAAGTCGAGAAAAAATAATGATTAACAAACCATGAAACAATCGGAAGACGCTATTTCATCTTTCTTAACTTATATCACGCTTTTCCAGCAAAGTATATAATCCATTTTTCGTTTCTCATCAACCCACTACCTAAGACATTCATCAGTTAATATCTATATTATATATAAAGAAAACTATCCCTTTCAACATTTTTGGGTTGAATTTTTTCTTCAAAAAATATTCTCAATTTTCAATACAAATAACACATGTAACTAAAAGATAAGAATAAATTTAAATATTAAAATAAAAGTGTAACAAACACAAATCTTCGTTTTTTTTTCTTCTTAATCATTTTAAAAGTGTAACAAATTAGACAAGTTTAACTATACTTACATCTTCATTATTTCAATTATACCCTTAAACAACAACTTTTTCTATAATAAAGATTGTTGTTAGTGTCATTAAAACACAAAAGAATTTAGATTATTATTTTTTGTTATATTGTTGGTGTCATTGAAATAGATAAACATAATTAGTTTGGTTTGTTTTAAGTTGAAAGCAACAAACATTTATATTTTTAGTTTTAATCAAAATCAAAATATTATAAAAAAAACGTTGTTTACAATTTTCAAACGTTATCACAATAAAAAAATGGAAAGACGTGCACGTGAGTGCTCGTCTTTTCGCTAGGATAAAGAAAACTACCCATTTCAACACTTTTGGGTTGAAATTTTCATTTCAAAAATACCCTCAATTTTCAATACAAATAACACATGTAACAAATAAATAAGAATAAATTTAAATATTAAAACAAATGTAACAAACATAATATGAATATATATATATATATATATATATATATATATATATATATATATATATATGTTTCTTTTTTCCTTTATCATTTAAAAAGTGTAACAAACTAGATGAGTATATTTATACTTACTTTTTCATTATCCCAATTATACCCTTAAACAATTTTTCTATAATAAAGATTGTTGTTAGTTTCATTTTTTTTTGGTAGTGTTGTTGTTGGTTTCATTAAAAAAAATTAGATTATATTTTTTTGTTATATTGTTGGTGTCATTGAAATAGATAATCATGGTTAGTTTGGTTTGTTATAACTTGAAAGCAACAAACATTTATATTTTTAGTTTTAATCAAAATAAAAAAATCATACAAAAAACACCGTTCATAATTTTTAAACGTTAGCGTAATAAAAAGAACGGAAAGACGGACACGTTAGTGTTGAAACATGTTCTAATTGGATATATGCATTAATTTTTTAATTTCATTGGGTGGTCTAATGAGAATGATCAGCTATGTACCTTTCACTCTAAGGTATCGTTTGTTTCAAGAGAAAGTTTAAGGATGGATAGCTGCATGGAAAGAAAGTGTGTTGATAAACATTCCTTCCACTGTTTGGCATGTGCATAAGAGAGGATGGAAAACTTTAATTTGGTGGGTCCCACACCTGAAACATTTCCTTCTCAATTTGCACAGAAAGCCTGAAGAAACTATGCTTTGGACATCTAACATGGTAAAATGACAAAAACAACCTCACTTATGAAACATTATTTTTCTAAAACGGTGCAGTCTTTTTTTTCCCTTCCTTAAATCATGTTCAATTTTTTTTAATATAATGTTATGTTTTTTGTGTGACTATTGTTCCGAAAAAAGTCTATAGTAATTTTGTATGGATATACAGAATCAGGTTTTATCACACTATATATACATACATATATATCATGGTCAATATATATGTCCATATTAACACAGGTGTATTTATGTAAACTAATAATTATATATTTTTCTTTCCTTTCACTTTCTTATCATTTTCACTTATACCAAACAACTAAAATAATCATCTCACTTTCCACTCACTTTCATTCCTTTACCATTCTTTCCTCTTACTATCTTTCCTTCCACTTTCTTCTCTCATCCAAACGAAGCCTAAGGGTATGATTGTTTTAAAGGAAAGAAAGTGATGAGGAGAGAAAGGTGAGGGAAAGAAAGAGTTTCTCTAGTTTGGAACTCTCCAAAAAGGTTAAGGAAATAAAGAATATATGTGGGACCCATGTGGGGAACCTTTCCAACCACATGTGGAGGGAAAGCTAGAGAAACACAAGTGTTGTGTTTAAAATGTCCAAAATGCCCCAACTTTTATTTATTTTTTTATTTATTTTACTATGTCTTTTTTATTTATTTTTTCAATTCATGCCTAAATTTTTTTTGAAATAATTCACTACTTAACTGTTTGTTAGTAGATACAAATGTTTTATGTCATTTTATTTTTTCACTGAACTATAGACAATTGTTTAAATATACTAACATATTATTTTTGTTTAAGGGTATTTATGTCAATTATCAAATGTAAGTCTTTCTTTCCTCCAACTTTCTATTCCACTTTCTCTTGTACCAAACAACCAAAACAATCATCTCACTATCTACTCTTTTTCTTTCCTTAGACAATCTTTCATTTCTCATTCTTTCCTTTCACTTTCTTTTTGCATCCAAACAAAGCCAATCCACATCTAAGAAAATGAAAGATGACCTAATTAAATATTGATTCACACCTTGGTGGGTAACAAATCAGTGTCTCCTTCAAAAAATCAGTGTCTAATACCCCCAATATTATTGTATATTATTAGCAATGTTTGTACTATTATAATTGAGGCGGTGTTGTTGTATTTTTTATCTGTGTGTAATATAGTCTACCTCTAATGTTTATTTTTTATTTCTATCAATTATATCATATGTGCAGCATATATAGCTAAAACTCAAAGAAATACTTTCAACATCTTATTATAAAAAAAATTAAACAAAAGTCATCTAATATCAAATTCTTTAAAAAAAAATTAACATCTTATTTTTATTAAAATTAAATTTTTTAATTTTAGTAAAATGATTGTTGTGTGAATTACATTGTTCAGATACAATGATAATCTAATATCAAAATACACTAACAATCATCTATAAAGATTCATGTGTTTTCTTTGTTAGGTTTGTGAACGGAGTGGCAATAACATTAAAAACTCACACACAAATGAGAGATTGTAGATTCGAACCTAGGACATCATATATATCTGGTCTATCAATTTTGGCATTTGTCAGTTGAACTACTACTTATAAATAAGATTCATGTGTTTTGAAACTTATAAATTTAATCGTTTTCTTCCACATATCTCTCAAGAAATATATTTTTATTCTCGTGTAACAATTGAACGCTACGTGTGAATACATTGTTCAACCAAGATTCGAACATGTAAGGTTGTGGGGAGTAACAATATCAAGTAAATCCAACCACAATTGGTACAAATTAAATTGCTATATGAATTCACCAAATTACATATATGTATATTGTTTTTTTAAGGAGTGTTAACATATTAGTTAAAATTTCTTTGAGTACACTTATCACGGCTAGGTCAACAGAAGTTGACACAAATCTAATATGTTTATGGAAAAAATAAGAAAAAACCTAAAAATAATGATCTTGAACTAAAAAACGAATGTGTTAGGAGTAGGCAATGTGTTAGCCTCCTAAGTTCCGTTAGAAACGGTTACCCCGTGATTAATTGTACAAAACTATCATATTTTTAGCACTATCTAGTTTACCCAAAATAAATAATTAAAAAAAACTATGAGAGAAAAAACAGTTTTATTATTTCCTTAGTCTCAAAATAAGTGTCGCATTTATACATTTTCACATAGATTTAGAATGATGATTTTATTTTTGTCCCTAAATGTAAACCTCTTTTCAAAATACTAGATGCATTTATTTTTTTTTCTAAACATACTCCTAATTAATACTATCGACTAGGGATGACAATGGATAGACATGACAACAAAATCCGCTTCCGCCAGACCTGGCCGCCCCACCCCGAATTTAATGGGGAAAAATCTATTTAATTGGATGCGGGTGCAGGTGTGAGAGAAATTTGAATTTTTAATACGGGAGCGGGGGATGCTTACACCTGCCCACACCCACCCACTTTTTGAAATTTACTTTATTAAATTTGTGGAGCACCTATTGAAGAAGTAAACTGCAATGGATAAAACTTCTCCTCATAGGTTCTTAGGCCGATCATTTCCTTTCAACATACTTTTTCACCATGTTCATTCTTTTTTTATTGTCATTGTGTTTAGGTGTGTAAGGTGGTGTGACTTAATGAAATATTCCTTCTTCTTCCCATAGCACCTTGATTCAGCCGAGACGTATTCTCCTCCACCGTATGTTCTTTTTAGTTTGAATACCTCAATCACTTCACATTTCTTCTTGATCAAGTAAATCAATGTCTTTCTAGTGAAATCATCTAGGAAAGACACAATACTTGTTGGCACCAAGTGATGCAGTCTGCATAGGACCACGTACATATGATCTCTAACTTACTCTCTTATCTGCTTTCAACCAGCTGCTTGAAGGAACCTCTATGTTATTTGAGGTAGACCAATTAAGAACCATACCTTGTCTCTTCTCTGCTCATAGCAACAGCCAAACACTTTTTTTCTTTTGAAGAAAACAGCCAAACATTGCTACCTTGGAAATTCTGTTCTTTGACAAAGGAGCATTTGTGATCAACTTCTTCTTGCTGTCAAACACATTTAGCATCTTGTCCTCCATGATCTTCACATCACTTTTCTCAAGCAATTGACTCAGCAAATCATTCTTCACTCTTGGCACATAATACAAAAAAAAAAGTCTTCATTCTTTACACATAATAGAAAAACCTTAAAAAAAACAAAAAATTATATATCTTGTGTCTAATTTTTTAAAACAATATCTTGTGTTCGCTGCATTGGTCATTAACTTACAAACTGACGTTGAGTCTAGTGGAACGAACAAAACTCCTACAACACGGTGTAGAAGAAAATAAATAATGGAAGACAATACATCAAACTTGTTTATTTTTTGAAAGGAATATATAGAAAATAAAATAAAATTGTGCCTTAACTTTAAGAATCATTTTTCATGAATTAATTAGCATAGCTGAACGAGTTATATTTGTCTACTAAAAGGTAAGATGCCATGCTACTTACTATATGCATTATTGTTTGTTAATGGACAATTTGTTTCAATTTTTTTTAAATAAAGTGCATTATTAATTCACTTTAGATTTTTGCATGTTAAATATTTCTCGGAATCAAATTGAAACAAGATGTCCATTGACCTATAATCTTTGATGCTTAGAGCAGCACAACGGACCTCATAGTGCTTCAATTCAAATCTCGATCGTTGAACTTATTTCTAATAGCCTTCCACATCTTGCACCGGGTTTCCAAGAGATGGTTACGACGTTTCCAATTATATAAGTGTGATCCCGCATCACATTCAAAGTACCATCACACTTTACCATATTTTCACACGTTTTTCTCTCCTCAGTCTTGTATTGACTTGAACGTCAGAGTGCTAACCTCTTTTACATATTTATTCCCCCTCAACCACCACAACAAAGAAGAACTTCCTCCTCATCGGAAGTATCTCTTTGCCACACATGGTTGTTTGTTGCGCGAGCATTCTCCTTGCTAACGTTCACTCTCGTCCATCCATATTAGTTTTCATTTTTAACTTCAATTTTTTTTCTCTCATTGATTCTAACACCACACATTTCAAAATTGTACTTTATAGATATGAAATCAGACTCTTATGAATCCAAATAATATTTCCTAAAACAAAATCTAAATAGAGTTAATTATTACTATACATTTACATTAATAGTGGAAGGTTATTTTACACATGACTTAAATAATATATTGTCACGTCTATAAATGAATACGACGACTCATGTATTTAATATTTATTAATTTACGTTAGAACAATTTATTGAACGCATGTTTAAAATAATTGTACGCAGATCATCTAAATAAGACACTTGTTTTAATATTTGGTAAATGCAAGTTGCAACAATGATGTACAACAGCTACAGATTTCTGAATTCTGATTACATACATAAATACATTATCATACGAATACATTGATTGCAAAATGACGCAGACAATTACTTATTTATTTTCCTAAATACCAGTGGTGTTAGGTCAACCGTCAACCCATAAGGTTAATTGAGTCATTTTACACAAACCCACCGTCGGGTACTAAATGGAGTGAAGTGGAAGTTGGTTTCAACTAACTCACCTTCCACGTGGCATTTCCATTAAATACACTTTCTTTCATTTCTCTCTCTCTCTGTTAAACAATCATAACATCATCAATGGCGGTTCTACTACATTTCTAATTACATTCTTCTTGTACAATTTGATTTCATTAATCCTAGTTCTTAATTTTGTTAATTCAGTTAGTTAGTTAAGTTTCCGTTATAGTTAACGATGGAGTTGGAGCACCCAACGACGACGTTTCACAACTCCTCCGCCATGACTTTTGATGAAGTCTCCATGGAACGTAGTAAGAGCTTCGTCAACGCCTTGCAGGTTCTCTTTCTTTCTTTCTTTGATAATTCTCACTTCTTTTCACTCTGTTTTTTTATTTTTATTTTATAATTTTAGTATTTTTTTTTTGTTAAGTTCAGATCTGCATTTGTTAGGTGGACTCTGTATCTGGTTAATGTTGGGAAAACTATTCTCATATGTCTTATAATTTTGAGTTTAATTCTCCGCTAATCACATGTGCGACTTTAGAAGTAGTTATGATTAAAGTAAGACGCTTTTAACGATCTGGCGGTTAATGTTGATAGTGTAAACAAAATTTACACTGATAGAGCATATGAATTCAATTTTTTAATTTTGGACCGCCTTGCGTTATGCGGTCACAGTAAAATCTTCATCACAACAATGTAGCGTACTGCATGCATCGGCTGCATCGGGCTGTAACAGACTGTATAATATTCATACATAATCTTTCAGAGATTTAGAGGATATTTTAAAGGATAAATAATTTAGGATTTTAACAGTAATTGGGACTGTTTAGCATGATATCCTGAATAATGAGATGATGGGAAATTTGCAACTAAAGTTAATGGAATGTAGTCTAAACCAAGGTTTTAAAAACAGAATCGGACAGTTCAATCGGAAACTGGCCAGTTTGACGGTCGGTTTGATTCTAGTTATACCTTAGTTTGGTTGAACCGGGATTAGATTGGTTTAATCACTGTTGGTTCAACTGGATCTTATTTTTTACATTCTATTTGTCATTCCGTTTGACCATCATTGAACCATAACCGAAAAGCCTCACCGGTTCAACCTCTGGTCCGGCTTTTAAAACATTGGTCTAAAAGTAGCTATTTGCGGAATCAAGATTCAAAAGGTTCTATTACGTCCAAAGATAAACAAGTTGACTTTCAATGTAGCATAATAGCTGTCACTGTATAAGGGATTAGCATGGCTGCGTAATTTCTAATGTTATTGTTTGCCATCAATTTTTTTCCTCTGATTGTTGCGGATACTATTTTGAAACATGCGTGGACAGTCATTTAATCCTCATATTTTGGTCATTTCAGGAACTTAAGAACCTGAGGCCTCAACTTTATTCCGCTGCAGAATATTGTGAAAAATCTTATCTCCATAGTGAACAGAAACAAATGTAAGGATTTCCTTTTTGTTAATGATTTTTTTTCCTTAAACTTGTTCTTGAAGGCAACCTTAACCTCTTCTAGTATTCCTAAAAGGATATGGGAATTTGAGTCCCTAGAACTTTTGGTGACTAGTTGGGATGGGTTCCTTTAGTAGTATAGGATCATTCCTAGTCTTAAGGTAGATATAAACGGGTACCATTGTCGATAACATTTTCTTTTCACATATCCTTGTGTTTGAGCTCTATTGAATATTTCTAAGCTGTATGGTATTAATTTATTAGGGTACTTGACAACCTGAAAGATTATGCTGTAAGAGCCCTTGTGAATGCTGTTGATCATCTTGGAACTGTTGCATACAAGTTAACTGACCTTCTCGAGCAGCACACATTGGATGTCTCAACTATGGGTTTGAAGGTCTCTACAATAAATCAGGTAATTACAGCATTTTTTTAGATAATATGTTTTGATAGACAATTATCTTTTGGAGTTGAAATAACATATTTTCTTAATAGCAGAAACTTCATACTTGCCAAATTTACACGGATAAAGAAGGTCTTCGGCAGCAGCAATTGCTGGCTTTCATTCCCAGACATCATAAGCACTATATTTTGCCAAGTAAGGTTTCACTGCCTTTATGTTCATCTGGATGTGATTATAGCCACTACATATCGTTACCGGTAGTTTTTACTAATGATTCTCTGCATGTTTGTTTAACAATGCAAGCTAGATTCTGTCAATAAAAAGGTGCATTTCAGTCCACACATACAGATCGACGCAAAACAGAATTCATTTCAGACCAGAACTCGTTTTCAATCTTCAGGTGCGTCATGGGGTAAATTTTGTCCCTCCTTGAGTTTTTGGCATTGATTTTAACAGTGGTACTTTTTCATAATTTTCATAAGTGAATAGTGTAGTATTATTAATCAGAATATATACTTCGATATCTAGGTACCCCTCCAGCAAAAACTCTTTCATGGCATTTAGCATCAGAGACTAAGTCTACATTGAAAGGGACTCCGCAGGCTTCCCCAAAGTAAGTTCAGGAAATTTTTATAGAATGAGGCTGTGCAATATTGCTTTGTTTTCTGTTAACAGCTCTAAGCATGAATGGCATTATCATATGACATCTTCTTTTGCAGCATCGAGAACCCAAAGTTTGCTGCCAAAGCCTCTGGATATTTCCATCTTTTAGGTTTGTGATATAGTTGTATATCTTGTATACATAATAATTCAGTTAAATTAGCCAAGCGCTGATTATTTCTTGATGTGTAAATTATATCTCCTTATAGTCCTTGGTTATGTGCCTACAGATAATGAAGAGAGCACTTGGATGAAATCCTCACCCGCACAAACTCACTTACCGAATGGAGTTCCTACTTCTACTATACCTGTGCAAACACTGGGCGGCACACGCAGGGTAATTGCATATTATTTATCAAGAACTGAAACTGGTGGTGCCACGTTTGATGGCCAACTTGTGATTATCACTTACCTGTATTTTGCTTGTTGTTTGCCAGTGTTCTAAAACCTGTTTGTTAATCTTTTGCTGAAATTGCGTAGCTAGACTTGATTAAGAAGGGAAAAGGTGTTGAATTTCTATTATCTACCAAATAATATCTTGTGCAAAATATTTCAATGACTTGGACTTGATTAATAGTTTATATAGCCTTGTAGGCATAGTTATCAAAATCCCGATTTAAATACCAAAATCCTGGAGTTTACCATTTCACTAGGCCTCACCGATCCAGATCGTGCATAGAATCCCGATCAAGTGTAATGGGCTTGGGCGCTTGGTCCAAAACTAGTGTAAATGACATTTAAATATATTTTTCTTGAAAAAAACCTAACCTTTTTCTAACAACACCCCCTTTTTCTCCAAAAATACCCCTGTTCTAGGACTATTGTGTGTGTGTGTCTGTGTGTGCGCTAGTATTATGTTTTTTGGTATCTTGGTTGCAATTTTATGTTTTACAATCTCGTTGTCTCCTTTCTATCCTACAAATTTTTTTGGGTAAGATCTTTTGATCTTGGTTGCGATCTTATGTTTTACAATCTTGCTACCCTTTTTCAATGTTATTTAAGATCTCGATTTTGACAACATTGTTTGTAGGTAATAAGCTCTGCACTGCACTAGTTTATAAAATTCTGCATTTTAGTAGTAGTAGTCTATAATCTATATAGGGTGTAGCTGCTACATTATGGTCATAAAATCTTGTTCAATGAGAGTCATTTTACTTTTCTAGCATGGGATTAAGTATCAATAATTGGTGTCTAAGACTTGGGAGAATTCGAGGGCCTCAACTGATAATTATAGCAGGTTGCTTTAGAATTACTGCTTCGTATTAAGTCCAGGCCATTGTTCTTTATCTCTTTCACCAATATAAGTTTCTGGCAACAAATGATTGATTGAAAGGTGTTTTTCCTCTAATCCTTGGGTAGAAGCAGCTCATATTTTTAGTATATTGTTCTTACAAAACAATATAGAAATGAATATTTTATGGGTGTGTTGGCTTATGTCTGTATTCATTCTCCTTCAAGTGACTGGAAATCATCTAATACTCTTAAGTTTTGAATGGTTCTATCTTGGAAAAAATATTCTTCATTTTATTTGACTTGCACCGAACCCAATATATGTTACCATAGTCTACCAATTAGTGAACCAAATATTTGATACAATCGTCAATATTTCCAGCTAGCAATTTTTGTTAGACCACTATAGTTGAAGAGTACATTTATTTATGTTCCCTTTTTTTTCTTTCTAAAATCTGAAATAATTTTTGTCAATAAGTTACTCAGAAGTCTCTATCTGCAGGATGCATTGGATGGTTCCAAACCAATAGCAGGGTACAGGTCATTTGACAACGCATATCGCCGTGAGTCTTCCCAAACCCCTACTCGCAGCAGAAGTGTGCTATCAGCTTTCTTTGTCAAGCAGAAAACACCAAAATTGAAGACTGGTTCTTTCTCATGATTCATAATACCACCTAAGGATGTGTAGATGTACTGGTTTTTTTAGATAAAATGGATTGGAGTTATTCCTTTATTCTACCTGGATGCTTAATTCTTTTTCCTTGAACTATGCCTCCACTCAGAATTAATTAGCTTCTGGTTCAAGCCTTTGAATAATGATATTGTATAGTAATCGGCAATGATAATGGCTGGGTCGCTGGGATCTTGACCTTCTACTCATCAATGTTACCCCTGTGAATTGTGATCTATATATACCTATTATTTTTCTTTATTTACTTTGCGATCCATATCCCTTTAAATTTCCAATGATCTAATGATGTATATTTGTGTTATGGTGTGCAAAAAGAGGTTTATCAGTAACTTTCCTGTCCTTATAGTTTTGGTGTTTCCTGAAAATTTTCAAGATGAACTCTCATTCTGATGTCTACCCCCTTTTTAGCATAATTGAACTTACAACTAGCCAGGGTGTATCTACAAGCTTTAGAGCATCTCATATAGGAGCTGCTTTTGCTTATAGGTTTCTTCCTAAGAAAGTACTTTGTTACTCTTTTTTTTAGATTCCTTTTTCCATTTTGATAAAGCTCTTTTTAAATTTTGTATATTTAAAATTATTTCTTAATGAAAATGACTATTTATTTTACGTGTAGCGGATATAAACTTTTTCTCTTCACATGAGAATTGGTGGAAGCAAAGAACAATGAGACCAATAATTATAAAAGAAACTATGAAAAACAAATACACCCAAAGATTGGTAAATTAGAGAAAGGAGTATTGTTCTCTGTCACATATGATTTTGAGTTCCATAAATTTAGTGAGTGCAAGAAATGTAGGGATCCTTGGATAACATTTCAACATTAGTTTTTCAGTATTTGAGTGTGTAAAATTTGGAGAGGATATGTAATGTTCAAGAGACATAGTTTATTGTTTGTGTAAATGCTTGCTGTGACTTGTGAGTTAAGCAACTTAGGAATAGAAATTCTAATTAGAGTGAAAATTGAGTTGGTACCATAAAATTGAGTTGAGGTGCATGAAATCACCCAAAAATTGAAACTGGGTTCATTTAAAAAAATGCATTGGAGAATATCATTGAAAAATAATCAATAGTAGAAAAGTTGAAAAGAAAATAGGCTTAGAGGAGAGTCAGGTTAAAAGAGGAAGAGGAAGATGAAGATCTAAGAAAACCATTCGAGAAACCATTAGAAAAGATTTAGAGGTTTAGATCCAAATATGGTTTTTGATAGAACACTATGGCGTCATTTGATCAATATAGCCGACACCACTTAATAAGATAAAGCTTGGTTGTTGTTGTATAAAATATTAATCTTCACATTATTCTCTTAACCTTCTTTTGAGCTGCAATCATTTATCAAAATTTTGTATTAACTTAAACGTTGTTTTCTCAATGGATAATTAGTATTAATTTTTTCTTTAGATCATAATATGTGGTGGAAAGGAATGCCGTGTGACATTGAAAGACCAAAAACCTTTTGGCACATCATAAAATTAGGTCACTTTGATGTCTACAAGTGAACCAGAAATCAGAGTAAGGTATCAAGTCTCATCAAAGCAAAAAAATAAAAAAATGCGTTTGCCGGGAGTCGAACCCGGGTCTATTGCTTGGAAGGCAATTATCCTAACCGTTGGACTACAAACGCTTTTGATGTTCATTTCTATCATGTAAGGTATATCAAATTAAACACGCGTATGAGCAATAAGATAACCTATACCCAGTTTTTCAATTATGTTATCAGTAATTAAAAGTGTTTTATTTCAATTCATTTTACCCAAGGATAATTTAGTAACTTGGATTTCTGTAAAAAAAAAAAAAAAAAAAAAAATTAATTTTCTTTCACCTACATGAGCTTACCTAATTTATTTATAATCAATACAAAAACAATAAAAGTTAGTTAGATGAACCCATTTAGATTGGTTCCGTGGTATTTTTTTGAGATCTGAGAGTATGTTTCACATCGTTTTTGGTTTTATTCTTTCTGGTGTCAATTTGGATAGGTAACTTCTTAAAAAAAAAGTTTATGAATGGTTAAAGTGTCTAAGATTTTTCCAAATTAAAATATTTTCGTATAGGATGGAAAAGACGGTGGAAATCATCCTTAAAAAAAACGGTTGAAATCATATTTACCAAGTTGTTATAACCCAAAAAATGAAGAAATCATATTTATACAACTGTTTTAGGACAACATTTTATTTCCTCTTCTTTTGGGACTAAAATAATAGAGAGAAAAAGAGGAAGAGAGAGCGAGTAAAACCACAATGAGAGTACTATATCAATAAATTATACTAAAATAGTTGAACAAATATCATTTCTAAAAAAAAAATATTCAAAATTAAGAATTAGACTTCATGATAAGATTCGTAAGAAAAAAAGACTTTATGATAAGTTAAAACCTTTAAAAACTACTAAATATAGTAAAAGTATTTTAAGAAGTAACATATATAAAACAAACTATGTTATTATTTATTATATATTATTTAATCATACGGTCTGTCAATGTACATGATTTTTACTCGGTTAATCAATCATAATTGTATGATCATTAAGGGCATTTGAGTTTTGTCATAATTGAAGTAGATAATATAGTCACAAGGAAGGGAGATTTGAACTGTGACCCTTTAAAAATTATCCTGCAACTTAAAATTAATTCTCAAGTTGTTTTACTTGGAATGTTTAAGTTAGCGAAGTGACTTCAGAACGTTCTGAAGTTCATGTGTAAAAACAGTTTGATAAAGTAAATGTGTGTGTGTGTAATATATACTGAAATTAAAGAGTATAAGGAAGAGAGAAAGAACACATAAAGATTTATAGTGGTTCACCCAATGTGGACTAGTCCCCTCCTCACAATCTTGTGAGAGTTTTCACTATGATGCTTGAGATAATCTCTCAAATCCTGCACATTACAATCTTTGTTCACCTGAACAATTACAACCATGTATTCTCTAAGCCTCAGCAGGCTTGCACCTTATTGCTAAGTTACCCACTTAGACTTTTACAACCTTTGCTCAAACTAACACTTTAGTACCCCGAAAGCTATATGAGACTTTGATTACAATTTATATGAAGTTTGAGTGTCTGTAGAAACACACAAAAGGAGAATGGAGGAAAAGTTATCTTTAAAGAGATAACAAAAAGAATTGATTTACACTACAAGAAGATATAAAGAATCTTAGTGATGATCAATTCAAATTGCAAGAGCTTCAAACACGTTTCAAATGTTTTTTTGTATGCTTTGCAATGGTGTAAGTAATGGTGAGCCTTTGATCTCTATTTATAGAGTTTTAGGGCTCATATAGTCGTTGTAAGGTGACCAATGGTGTTATGCCACGTGTCCTGGGCCCCACAAACTTTTACTTGAAATTCTGGGTAAACATTTTGACCATCAAAATGTTGTTGTGTTCTTCATCAGAACGTTGATGTTCATCAGACATTCATCTGGGTTTGTCACATGCTTTTCATATGATTTTACGGGCAATATCCATAAGTAACAACTTTTCCACTTGCATTAGAATGTTGCTGGATAAAGTTGTTCTAGATCTGCAATGGATTGTGTGCAGGAGAGAGAGCAGTGGATCTCCAATCTTCAACCTCATGCTTCTATGAGATATGCAAGGATATTGTACTGTATCATATCTCATATGTGTCCTTCTTTGATTGATCAGGACCAAATCTCCATTTTGCTTTGCTTTTTAACTTTTCACCTATTGTATTGTTCACAGTATGAAGCATGTGCCGAGCTGAACATTCCGATCATCATCAGAATGTTCCATCTGTTTTCACTTAGCATGATTTGTAAGACTTGTTCTTGATGCAATCAATCCTAATAGTGAAAACATAACTAAAGTGTAGTGATTGCAAAATCTAAGATGATATTCTCATTAGAATATTCCTAGTACTTCAATGTTCATAGTCTTGATGAACATTGAATATCCTTTTTGACATTTAACTTTGTAAATGCCTTTATTGTTTGATTGATCTATGCAAACGTACTTTTCTAGATATTTGTTCATGTCATAAATGACTTGCATGTTCTTGATAATGTTCTAGAGATCCTTGACTTGTATAAAAACAACCTTCTGACCTCTGCTTGAACCTTCTGATCAACTCACTGAGCAACATTCTGAACTAACTTTCTGACCTCAGAGTTAGTTCATAAAATCAAATGTCCTTTGATTTCTTGAATCTTGGTATAATTTAAACCTTGTTCTTATCTTAGTAAAACACTCAAGAACACAAGTTAAATACCAAAGAATTAATCAAAGTCCATTAATTCCTTAATCATAAAGGTTTATTATCTTTAAAATTAATTAGGAATTTTGCCTCAACAATAACCACTCAAAACTCACACACATAACAATTGTGTTTTGACTTGATAATACATTGAAATTAAGAGAAATGATATGTGTGCATCAGTTTTGCGACAAAAAATAGAGGGCAATTTCATCTCTCTCCCTCTCTCACATCTTGTCTCTATTTCTCTACAAATCGCCGCTACTCACCACTTTCGTAGGTCATCTCCAATCACAACCACCCTTAACGTCAACAAAATTATCATCACCAAAACATTTAACGTGAGACTAAGAATGATGATTTTGTGCATGCCACCGAATTTGTTATGTCAATGGGAGAATGATGAAGAGGATTATAGCAAAGATTGAAAGAGACTGGAGTGGAAGAGAACAACGTAACATGTAGAAAGTGTGATAGAAATAACACGATGAGAGAGAGAAAGAGAACAAAGTGAGAGAATATATATTGTCACAAAAGTTGTTGCAAAGCTACGGACATATATAATTTTTCAAAAATCAAAGTCTTTAATTCGTATAAATTAACTTTATAATAATTTTGTAGATTTTATATCAATCACAATCGTCAAATTATAAAAACAATTTGATTTATATCATACTTACTTTTAGTCACAAATATATAGATGATCATAATTTGTTAACAATGTAGACATGTTTACGTTGATAGTATATTAAAGTTAAACTCTAATTTGAATACTTCTATTCTATTATAGCATTGCTCAGAATAATTGATGTATTATTTTAATTTTATGTAGGGCCAACATATGTTTCATGAATCAATATTAATTAAGTTAATTTTTTTCTTTCAAAAAAAAAGTTAATTTTTTGTTGGACGTCTTGTTCGACGGTATAAATATAATATAGTCCTAAGAAAAGTCGTCACTTAACATTCTTGACTTTCTTTAAAAAAAAAACATTCTTGACTTGAAATGAAAAAAGGCCACTCGATGTTTTCATTTTCAAATTTAGATTTCTGTATTTCCTAATTGGGAAAGTCTAATTCATTTGAACAAGTGGACTAAATTCTTACAAATGTTTTAATAAAAACATTATTATTTTTCCTTACAAAAAAGTTTTAAAAAACACTATTTCTAGTACAACTATATAGTCCTGCATTAAGCTGGCCCTATAAGCTGATATTTTTTAGCAGAAAAAAGCTGAAGTTTTTTCAGTAAAAAAAAGTTGAAGTTTCTTTAAAAAAAAAAAAGATTTATTGTTGCCACCGACTAGTTTATTAGTATGTGATTCACAGTAAACATAGATCTGGACAAAATCAAAAAATATAAATAAGCATAATTAAAAACTTTAGCATTCATTAATCACATGATATTTATTTTTTCGCACAACTTTTCTTCTGCACGCGTGACAACACGCTTCTCAGTTAAATGCGACTGACAGACGTAATAATATTTTTTTTAAAACTAAATATTTGTTTATTTTTTGGTACAATATTATTATTTGTTGATAAAAATAGTACATTATATGAAATGAATATAATTAATTTTATTGCTTTATAATGAAGAGACTAAGAAAAAAAAAAAAACTTATTGATGATCAATTTGGTTTATGATAGGAAGGTCGACTATAAAAGCAATCTACTTATTTAGAGGTATGATAGAGCAATATCGGACGAATAAAAAAGATTTTCATTTAGTTTTAATTGATTTAAAGAAAAAACATGAAGGAGCGTCTAAAGAGAATTTGTAGAATGCCCTAGAGAAGAAAATAGTTAGGAATGCTTATATTCTGAGTTATTATGGATATGTATAAGGGGACTTCAATTAGTGTGAAGAGCATGGCGGGGAAATCAATGATTTTGCCATAATAATATGATTGCGCCAAAGATCAACTTTAATCTTATGTCTCTTTACCTTGGTTTTGAATGTACTTACAAGAGAGACAATCTTCAGAAGCGTATACCTTTTGCCTAAGTTGGAGTAAGACAAAGTATATTAAATGTAATTTCAACAAAAGGCACAATTGTTCTACCTTAAAGGTGAAAGTTGAAGATCATATCTTACCACAAATTACACAATTTAAATATATTGGATCCATAATACAAAACGACGGAGAAATAGCAACATATGTAAATCATTGAATTTAATCTGGGAGGTTGAAATGGATAAGTGCCTCCGACGATTTATGTGAAGAAAGTACTGCTCAAGTTGAAGGGATTTTTTATTTATTTTATCAAATATCAGTATCAGGATTGTCTACTGACCCCACAATCCAACACGAGTTTTTTCAGCGTGTTTTGTCCCCCCACTCACACGTTTTTCGAGAAACTTCTCAGAAGGTCACCCATCCCAAAATTACTCCAAATTAAGCACGCTTAACTTCGAAGTTCTTATGGAATGAGCTTCTAAAAAGATGCATATTGTTGGTATATGTAGTACCAAACAATTCTTATAAGCCTTCCTTCAACCATGCAGTCTCATACCAGCATGACCTCACGATCCCTCTCATTCTAATGTGATTCAATTAGTCTAGAAGTTGTCAAGAGCCACTCATTGTCATGCCTTGTGCACCAACGTCAACACCCCGTCCTCGTCAGTCTCAGGTGTTGCATGCCCACCAGTTTTTGCTTGGTTTGTCCTTGAACCACATCGTACCAGTAGAGGTCTGCTTTGATGCCACTTATAAGATCCTAAACGACTTTCAACATTGCTGACTGACCCTACAAACCAACACGAGTCTTTTTATCAAGTACTCCATAATTAAGCGTGTTTGACTTGAGACAAATTTGAGATGGGTGACTTCCGGAAAGTTTTTTGGAAAGCGTGCGAGTGAGGACAAAACACACTGAAAAGACTCGTGTTGGTTTGTAATGTCAGTCGGAATCCTGAAAGCAATTGGCAATGTTATAGTTGGGCGGCGAAGAATCAACATGAGAATAAATCAAAGGTAGCAGAGATAGAGATAAGAGTGTTATGTTGGATGTATGATAAAATTGGATGAGATAAGATTAGAAATGACCATAATAGATAGAGTTAAGGCTTATTTGATCCATTAAATAATTTCAAGTTTTCATTTTGGTCCCACAATTAATAAAACGGTTTGGGTCTATAGTAGAAGAGACGGTAGCAAACATATTCAAGTGGTTTGGACATTTATGTAGAGAAAAGACTTATAGATTATGTAGTAAAAATATTTGATCCACAGAAGCATAATTAGATCACTAAGGACACATAAACACATAGAAAAACAATTAAAAAAGATTTGAAAATTGATGAGTTGAACAGAAATATAATATATGATAAAATATTATACATAATTTGATCCACGTCATTAACATCATTTAGTTGAAAAATGCTTGACGCGTATTAAAATAATACTTACTTTTCAATAAAATATAAAATTGGAAAAAAAGATTAATAAATAATTAAAGATTTAGTAAAACAATAAAATTATTATTCTTTTTTTGGCAGAAGAAAAGTTGACAGATGATTTTCCATTTAAGATAAGTTTATTTGAAAAAAAACATGTTTTGGTAAAAAAGAAATTATGATGTTTTTGGTCAAAAAAAAGAAAAAAGAATTATGATATTATTTTTTTACTAAATTAAGGTAATGAGTTATGACATTCATTCAGATTAGATTCACTTCATTCATCTCCATCTCTCATATACAGTCTTCTTTAGCGTACGCTTCTTTCTTTCCATTTTTCAACGCCAAATCTTCGTTTCTTTCCATTTTCTTTCTTTTTTCACTCTTAGCTGTTTCTGTCTCATCAAATTCAAATCACACCCCCCATTTTATCTTCACACCCCACACTCTTTTTTCCATTTTTCTTCATTCCACACATCAAAGTTTCAATCTTTTTCATCTTCTTTCACTTCCACTTGCTTTATATTCAAACTCCATTAAAGTTTCCTCATCTGGGTACACTTATTTGCATGTGATTTTTTTTCATTTTGTTTGGTAAAGTTTGAACTTTTTTTTTTTGTTTTTGAAGTTCATGGTTTAAATTTGATGGGACTGTAAATGGGTTCATTAGAATCAACGATCCCATTGAAAAAAGGGAGTTTATTTGGTAAAAAAGAGAAGCACCCATTTTCACAGAGGTTTAGATCAAGCTTCTCACGTTTGTTATTCAACAAGAAACTAGATTACATTCAATGGATTTGTGCTGTTGTTGTGTTTCTTTGTCTTGTTGTTGTGTTTCAAATGTTTCTTCCTGTTTCGGTTGTCGAAGATTCAGAGGAGTCTTTGAGAGCTGTGAAGATGCGTTCTTGGAACACTTTGCATCTTCATGATGAGGAGTATGTGTTGGACATTGGTGAGGATGTAGCTGTTTTTTTGCCGAGGATTTCGGAGAAGTTTACGGATTTCAATCTGTTGAACCGAACCGGGAAGCGATTTGGTTATAGAAAACCTCAGTTGGCATTGGTTAGTTCACCTAATTTTGATAAGAATGCATATGTTGCATATTGATGTTTGCTTAGAATGTTTTTGGTTTGTTAATTGTTGGTAGGATTGAGGTAGAAGTAAGTTCAATCATATGTATGTGTATTTGAGTCTCTATGGTTCTGTTTGGATTGACTTATTTGAGTTTATCTACTTGTATAAGCACTTAAGCAGCTTGTGACATGTCGATAAGCTATAAATTGTAGGTAGGACTGAGCTAGAGTAAATTGTAGGTAGGAATGAGCTAGAAGCAAGTTCAATCCTATGCATGTGTTTTTGAGTCTTTGAGTATGTTTAGATTGACTTATTTGAGCTTGTCTACCTGCGTAATCACAGAGCTTGTGAAAACAGCTTATGACATGATCAATAGCTATTTCAGCTTATTTTCATAAGCTTTTTAGAATAGCTTATAAAACAACTTATAGCTTATGTTATAGAAATCACTTATGCAATGAATGCTTAATTAAGTTGGTTGCCCAAATAAGTCCTATGTATGTCTAGGGAGCTTATCAATTAACAGCATGATCTCATTAGAGGAAGAGATATTGACCATAAATGCTACATAAGTAAATGTTTTACGGAGGCAGAAACAGTTTAGTTAATTAATTTCTTAGAACTCATTATAAGAGCTGGATAAGTTGTTTCTACTATTGAAGATGAAATGAGGGTAGACTCTGGACAAGCATTGTATAGATGATTTTCATAATATATCTTCTAGAGCTGGAGTTTGTGAAGATAAGCTCAAAATGGTCTCATAGGCTATTTTTATAAGCTGTTTCAAATAGGTATTCAAGTGCTTATGTCATTAGATAATCTAGATAAATTCTCTTAAATAGCCTTCCGAAGCTATTTTTATAAGCACTTTTAAGCATTTGTGTAAGTACATATACTATAAGATAGACTCAAATTAGCTCTTTCAAACGCCTTTTGTATAGCTTGTGAGGTGATAACAATGTTCAATTTAAGTATTACATTCTCGGCTATAGTCAATGTTTTGAATTTTGTTTCAGTTGTGGTTCTATCATGATTTTTGAAGTTGCTGATAGCTTTGAAATTGCAGATAAATGTGGCTAAAATTGCACCGTACAACTTAAATGTTGTATCTATAAACGTGATAATGAGCTGAAAATTTAGAACTTGGGTGGTCATATGATCAGAGACGGAGTCTTTGAAACTCTTAGAAATGGAGAGAGAGTCGTAAAATGGGTCAGATGTTGCACAAATAAAAAAATGTTAAAATTGAAATGAGAGTTTATTGTTAATTAATATTTAAATACTTTTTTGAAATTTTCCCTGTTATTGATCCATGGAATTTTATTATTTTTTTTCTCTTGACATTTTAAAGTTATATAGTTTCAATTTCTTTTGAAGGTATTTGGAGAACTATCAGTTGATTCACAACAATTGCTAATGGTAACAATTGCCACATCTTTGTTAGAGATTGGCTACGAAGTTCAGGTAAACTATATACTTGTTTTACATTTTGGTCTAAATAATATTTATGGTGGAAAAATACCTTTTGAGTTTAGGGAAAAGAAAAGAAATAGGGAACCTGCTAAATGATCAATATTTTTCTATAATATGAATAAATGAAGTTAATAGTGACTTATCAAAGCGAGATTAAAAATTCTTTCTTGACCAAAAAAAAAAGTGAGATTAAAAATTCTTTATTAGTGTTATCACTTCCTCACCATTTACAGTATTGTTTTTACTTTTTTTAATAATTATTATTGTTATTATTATTATTATTATTACTATTACGGTTATTTTAGTTCAACTAATAATCTCTATCTTTTGCAGGTTTTTTCACTTGAAGATGGACCGGGGCGTAACATGTGGAGAAACTTAAGAGTTCCCATCACTATTATTAAAACTCGTGACAAGACGGACAACAGTGTAGACTGGCTAAAGTACGATTAATATTCTAATTTTTACTTTTAGACTAAGCTGATTGCATGATTTTTTTAAACAAAATGTCTAAAAATCAAAGCCAACTAATCTTAGCTGCCGACACGGCTGTCTGTATTACGTACCTTGACACCTGCTTGTAATTATTCTTCGACCTGAATGGTCAAAATAGAAGTCCTAATGAGAAGAACCAAAAGCGCAACCAAGCTTTAATTCTTCATTCTTTTGCAATTACATATTATCCTTTTTCAGTTTGCTGAAAAAGAAGCTTTCTTGATTCTCTGAAATCTTAATCAATTCCAGATTTTTTATCCTTGTAATTTTTTTTTAGAATCCTTTCAAATTTTGTAATACTCAAAATATTATGGTGCAGCTGTTTGCTTTAGTGTTCTGAGTTTCTTAATATGTTACTTACAGGGAAAACCTACTCTTTTTGTTGGATTAATATTCTGATTGCATCTGATACGAATGTCTGCCTTTTGCAGCTACGATGGTATAATTGTGAGCTCTCTTGAAGCCAGAAATGCCTTTTCTTGGTATGATATTTATTTTATTTTCTAATATTCAGATTCTGAGTTATTGTACCTGAATACTTCATGTACCATTAATTTCTTTTTCCAAGTAACACAAATGATTTTATTTGTTACAGTTTTTTGCAGGAACCTTTCAAGTCCATACCTCTTGTATGGATCATTCAAGATAGTGCTCTTGGTTACCGCTCAAGACAATATACCGCTAGTGGGAAGATTGAACTTTTGAATGATTGGAGAAGAGTTTTCAATCGTTCCTCTGTTGTTGTCTTTCCAAACTATGCCTTGCCGGTAATATGCACGGGACAAGTCATTTATTATTTAATGTTGATGCATGTCGCTCAGCTCTCACTGTGTTGGAACTTATTTAGTCATATCAACTAATGTTTTTATGGGATTCCGCAGATGATATACTCCACATTTGATGCCGGAAATTTTTATGTCATTCCTGGTTCCCCTGCTGAAGCATTAGAAGCAGATGCATTTATGGCATTGAAGAAAGATAATTTGCGCATCAGTATGGGCTATGGTCCAGAAGATGTCATTATTGCAATTGTGGGCAGTCAATTTTTGTTCAAGGGCATGTGGTTGGGGCACGCCGTTGTTTTGCAGGCTTTGTCACCACTTTTGGCAGATTTTCCTTTAAGCAAAGATAATTCCAGTGCGCAACTACGAATCATCGTTCATAGTGGCGAGTTAACAAATAACTACAGTGTGGCTCTGGAGGTATGTTTATTTTCATTTTCTTTTCAAATTTTATGGACAAATAGTTTGTTCATTGCCGTATATTCTGTTTCATAGACGATGGCACAGAGCTTGAAATATCCAAAAGGGACCATAGAGCATATAGCTGGAGATCTGAATGCAGATTCTGTTCTTGGCACCGCAGATGTTGTGATATATGGGTCCTTGCTTGAAGAGCAGTCTTTTCCAGAGATTTTGATTAAAGCCATGTGCTTCGAGAAACCAATTATTGCTCCTGATATTTCTATGATCAGAAAATATGTATGTTCCTACTCTATATCTTTTAATGTAACTGTTAGAATATAAGAAAATATCATACAATATCTTGATATTATATTAGAGTGTCTTAGATTAATTCCTTGGACCATTTTATAATCGCAGAGTATTTTATTTGTCAAAAAGAAAATATCGTAGAGTATTTTAGATTATCTTAGGGTTGGTTTCTATATTACTTATCATCATCATTATTATTATTTATTTCCTGATTTTCTTATTTATTTAGGATTGAGTATATGTATACCTATATACCGAGATTAGTGTTTAGTCTTTTATGTGTCAGTATCAAGTTATTATCAATAATATTCAAAGTTCTTATTATTTTCTCTTGTCCGTTCATCTAAAATTGCACAATTTCAACAATAGCCCACATGCTATTGGTCTATTTTGCTCGGTACTTTATTAATCTTATATTAGATGTTTGCTCGGTACTTTATTAATCTTATATTAGATGTCTTCCTACAATAATCTAGATTAGGCTTTTATAATAACTTCAATCATCTAAAGTGTTCATTTAGCTGAAAGTTTCTCATATATTGTCTGGAAATTACTAACTATTTTGTTGGCATTAACTAGGTTGATGACAGGGTGAATGGATATCTTTTCCCTAAGGATAACATTAGAGTTCTTAGACAAATCATGTTAGAGGTGATCTCAAAAGGGAAAATATCACCCTTGGCTCGGAACATTGCCTCAATGGGGAGAAGAACTGCTAAGAACCTTATGGTATCCGAAGCAATTGATGGATATGCATCTTTACTTCAGAACATTCTCAGGCTTCCATCAGAGGTTGCTCCTCCTAAGGCGGTTTTAGAAATATCCCCTCATGTTAAAGAAAAGTGGCAGTGGCATTTATTTGAAGCAGTTTCAAATTCGACGTATCAAAATAGGGCATTGAGAAGCAACACGTTTTTAGATAAATACGAAGACCGTTGGAATCATTCTCGAAAAGATAAATCGTCCACGACTATTGCTGATAATGATTCATTTGTATATACCATATGGGAAGAAGAAAAGTATATTCAGAAGGCTATTACCAAAAAAAGAATAGAGGACGAAGAGGTAAAGATCGGTGAATTTTCAAATGATTTCCTCCTAATACTTAATGAAGAAAGTATTAAATAAAAAAGTAATTGCTTTAGATATTGTGGAACACAAAAAAGAACCAGGATTTTCTTTATGTTAACTAGGAAGATTGTTGGGAAGAATGATCAGGAGGAACATTTAGGACTGTTCTTTTAAAAAATTAGCATATTGGATCTTTTGCAATTTTTTTGATAGATATCTTTTCCTATTTTTATTTGCAAGGATGATGAGCTTAACTTAAAGGCCTGTTGAATTGACTTATTTAAGCTTATTTACTAGCACACGTACTAGTGGGATTGTTTGGGAGAATTTATGGAAACAGCTTATGACATCTCCATAGGCTGTTTTTAGCTTATTTCCATCAGCTCTCTAGAACAGCTTATGAAAACAACTTATATGAAAATAATTTTAGTTTATTTTATCTTTGTTATAGAAATAAGATTATACAAAAGCAGTTATATGATATGCGTTTATGCTTTAAGCACTTAATTAAGTTGTTTATCCAAATCAAGCTTAAGTCATGTTTTAATGCAGTTAAAAGATAGAACAGAGCAGTCACATGGAACATGGGAAGAAGTATATCGAAACGCAAAGAAAGCTGATAGGTTAAAGAATGATTTACACGAAAGAGACGATGGAGAGCTTGAGCGGACTGGACAACCACTAAGCATTTATGAACCGTACTTTGGGGAAGGAGCCTGGGCTTTTCTACATCACAGATCTCTTTATCGCGGAGTTTCCCTGGTAAAGTTTGTGCACACATGTGTATATTCAATTGTATTTTGATATCAGCGCAATAATAACTTTCCTTTTGTAACTGCATGATATCTGGTACAAATTGTTTGGTCAAACTATTATTTCAATATAACCTCTAATGATATGGCACTCTTGTTAATGCGTATTCACATGTTCACAGTCCAGCAAAGGTCGAAGGCCAGGGAGAGATGATTTTGATGCACCTTCTCGTCTTCCATTGCTTAACAATGCTTATTATCGAGATGTACTTGGTGAATTTGGAGCCTTCTTTGCCATTGCAAACAGGATTGATCGTTTACACAAAAATGCTTGGATTGGATTTCAGTCTTGGAGAGCAACAGCAAGGAAGGTATATCATTGTCTTCATACAATTTTCGGAATATAACTCGAATAGTAGCAGTTATTTAAATATCTTATCTGGCTCATTCTTATTTTTTTTTATTGACATTTTGCGTGGGGTTAACAGGCTTCTTTATCCAGAGCTGCTGAAAATGCTTTACTAGATGCTGTCCAATCCAAAAAGAACGGGGATACACTATATTTTTGGGTGCGGATGGATACGGATCCACGGAACCCTTCACAGAAAGACTTTTGGTCATTTTGCGATTCCATTAATGCAGGAGGTTGCAAGTAAGATCCTTTAAACCCATTATATGTGTTTTCTCATGAGTATATGTAAAGTTTGAGTATAAGCAAAGCTTGATTTTCTCTACATTTGTGTTTGAGCGAAGACCCGCTTTCTCAGAAGCGATGAGGAGAATGTATGGGGTACAAGCTGATGCCGATTCTTTGCCTCCCATGCCCGTAGATGGTGACACTTGGTCTGTCATGTTGAGTTGGGCTTTACCCACAAGATCATTTTTAGAGTTTGTGATGTTCTCCAGGTACACACTCGGTTTCATTAGTGGATTTCTTTCATTGGAAATCAGCTCGATTATCAACTAAGAAAAGTGCGCTTTTGTAACTTATTTGAAATTTAATTAACAAATGTAAACTACAATTTGTGTGCAGAATGTTTGTAGATGCACTGGATGCACAGATGTACGATGAACATCATTCTACTGGACACTGTCCTTTGAATTTGTCAAAGGTGACTTGCTTCAAAAAATTAGTTTCCTTTGTTTGTTTGGTTTTGGCCATTTTATCCTCATGGTTTAATCTTTCATATAGAAGTCTATATGTTTGGAAAACAAATATTTTAGTTTTCTGCGGAAGCTCATAAGTAAGAATTTTGACCAATAGTTTGTCGAAGAAATCTACTTCAAAATACGGAAACAGACCGTCTTCTGTGCATGTGTTCAGCCATCTTTTCTGTGCCTAATCCAATGGCTGAGAGACCATAAAGAAAAAATAAATAATAAAAGCAGTCTATAGTTGACCATCTTTTACTTCGTCGGTGCAAGTAAAATAATCAATGGTCAATTAATGTCTTAGTTAATGGTAATTTAGAACTGTTAACCCTATTCTTGACAGTTAAGTTGTAAATTTTCATTACTTTCGATCTTCAAATAGTTTTGGAGAAATTCTAGTTAATATACTTTCCAACAAATTGTGATCTTGCTGTTTATTTTATGCCACTTTATCCAAATATATGAAAATTGCAGGACAAGCACTGCTATTCAAGGGTTCTTGAGCTGCTTGTAAACGTGTGGGCCTACCACAGTGCAAGGAGGATGGTATTTGTGAACCCGGAAACCGGTCTAATGCAGGAACAACACAAGTTCAAGAGCCGTAGAGGTAAAATGTGGATCAAATGGTTCTCATACAGCACACTCAAAAACATGGATGAGGACTTGGCAGAGTTATCAGATTCCGAGGATCCTAATAAACACTGGTTGTGGCCATCAACTGGTGAAGTTTTTTGGCAAGGTTTATATGAGAGGGAGAGAAGTTTAAGGCACAAGGAGAAAGAAAAGAGGAAGCAAAAGAGTTTAGAAAAATTAAATAGAATGAGGAAGCGACATCGACAACAAGTAATCGGGAAATATGTTAAGCCTCCACCAGATTTGGAAGAAAGCTCTAATTCAACTTTGCTTACAGTATAAGCATCTTGTCGATTATTCAAAGCAGAAGTTCCGGATATAAATTCTTTTTTTCTTTTGTAATTCTTATTTTTTAACATAATTGTGATTTTCATTCAGTAAGGATGCTGATAAATAGCTAATGTGTAAAGTATCTTGATAATAGTATTTTTTTTTTGTAGAACTTTTTCCCCTGTAATTTTATTCTTTTGGGATGGTTAGGTTCTTTCTTCTAGGAAATGGTGTGGGGGGTTGTAATCTTTATAGCATTTGACAAACTGAATGAAGTTATGTTGTGCAATGTATTCCATATTTGGATTAGAGGGAGCTCATTTATTACTATCAGTAATGATGCATTAACTTGATAAAATTGTTTAAAACGATTTAGGTATAGTTTGGACTTTGGATTAATTTTCTAGTTTATAGGTAGTTGAAATAACCTCTTTCAAATAAAAATAAAAAAGGTAGTTGAAATAACCTTGTGTTTTTTTCTTTTCATTTACAGAGATGACTCGTATATATAAGTTTATAGATTATAAATGTTCAAGTTTAATGAGAGTTTTCGAAAAGATTAAGATTTTAAATTATTAGAATATAAAATATTCACTGTATAAATTATTAGTATATAGTATGTTATTTAGAGATAATTGAGGACCAAGATACTTGATGTCCAAGTTAGAGATACTTAGGCCCAAGACAACATCATTGTATAAATACACATTACAACATAATGAAATAGACATGAGACAAAATTCTATTATGGTATCATGATGAGCAAAACCGCAAGTGTATGGTTTTGCCGAAGTAGTAAAAAGAGAGTATCGTTCCAACAGGGAGTTGTTTAATTTGATTTACTTTTAGAAGATGATTAGAGAGTTTGATTGCAAAGTTTTGGGTTTTAAAGGTTTTAAAACAATAA
>Ga0228710_1000546_pt1 | contig 48755 bp, 26 predicted proteins | sample MedpolnodulmetaG_FD_177995 | JGI IMG/M metagenome (GOLD analysis project Ga0228710, IMG submission 177995) | Root nodule microbial communities from Medicago polymorpha collected in Santa Monica, California, United States - pink nodules | ecosystem: Host-associated > Plants > Roots > Nodule... | reverse complement strand
GAAGATGTCATAAATAAAGGGGTTAGAAAAAGAACCAGCATCCAGCTCAGTTCATCTTGAAGATTTCGAAAAGGATAGCGTATTCAATGGTGGGTGAATTAGGAGCACATATGAAAATGTCCATTGGAGATTCAATTGTAAAGGAAGATGTCATAAATAAAGGGGTTAGAAAAAGAACCAGCATCCAGCTCAGTTCATCTTGAAGATTTCGAAAAGGATAGCGTACTCAATGGTGGGTGAATTAGGAGCACATATGAAAATGTCCATTGGAGATTCAATTGTAAAGGAAGATGTCATACCTAGAAAAATGCTAGATTATTACAGGCTGTTGGGAGAGAAGCAGAATGCAAGGTATTTTTTCAAGAAAAAGAAAAATTGAGGAAAGGGAGATTATTACAAAATTACAGCAGTCATAGGTGGGATTTGAACCATGTCCCTTGAGGTTACAAAGTCATGATCTTACCACTGACACCTCTCGAACCATATTGAAGTGGTAATTATGAATATGGGGGAAAATATTTCAGTATAGAGACAACCTCTGAGGAATGGTGGGTTGCAGAATGGGAGATGGAGTGATGATGAATTTCTTAGGATGTAGTGTCTAAGATAAAATCAATCAGTGACAATTCATTTTATCAACTGTATTTCTCAGGTGAAAATTCTTAGAACACAATGCAATACTTGGATTGGACCTTACATCGCATAAATCAATTTTAGTTTCAGGGAAAGCGAGTAGCTATTAATAAGGATCAAGAAATCCAGCTAATGCTTTTTGTTTATATGTATGATATCAGATTTCAGATCTTACGGCACATTCTTACCTTGATAAAATGATATCAGACAACTACATATATTCGCATCTGTATCTCTATATTCAAATGTATCGTAATTTAAAATTTCCTTTTATCATATTAATAGCTTGGTAAAAATTTATTTGATGTACACTTACACATTTAACCATGAATAAAACTTTATAGCTTCTCTTTGCTTGTAGAGGTATAACGGCGAATCTGTTTTTAATAGAGTGATAACTTTGAGCATTTAGTATTGGTATTGGTCCATTCATTGTTATGTCTCTTGTCTAACTTGTGATCAATGATATGAAAAACCATGGCTTAATTATTTGCCAAAACCACGGAGGAAACCTAGTTTTATTTGTTTGTACATGTGATTGAAATTGAAAATAGCACTCTTCCAATTTTTTATGTTTCGATGTCTGCGGATTATCTCTCTGCAGAAGTAGTTATGCATTTGACATAAAAACAGAAACTGCTACACACAATTAAACCAATCCTCTAGGAATTAGAGAGCCTAGTCTCTCCCAAACCAAACTAACATAAAAAATAACTGAATGCCCATCTGACTCCTACCCTTATTCTATTTTTTTGAAGAAATTCCAACTCTTTTTCTATTTAAAACATGAAATTAACTTAAAGTGGGCCTTGTTAATTGGGCCTGCACCTAACATGCTTGTGATCAATGATATGATAAGCTCAGTGGACTTATTTATTTATTTCTTTCATAACAGAGTAATAATAGCATATAAATAAAGTTTAATAAACAATATTTTACTGCATCACTACTGGTCTACTTGTACTCCTGAGTCATACGTGTCTCCAGCCTTCCAGTTTTCTGGTATGTTATTAACAGGAACAATCCATGTATCTTCTCCATCTTCAGTACTAAACAACATCCTTAAAGTCAGAGGTCCACTCGGTGGAGAGGTAGAAGTCCAGACTGCGCCATGATCCCGATCCAGTAACTTGCAGACAAAGTTCTGAGTCTGCACTCAGCAAAAGAGATAAGTTCATTAATTTTTATCTAACTAACATCAAAACCTTTCTTTCTTAGTTTTCTCTATTTATTTTGTGTACTTGCGTCTTTAAGAATGTTGTTTCAGTTGAATGAAGAGTTGAACATTTAAAGACGTTTTTTTCACATGTAGTGGTAATATCTCTTCTAAAGTTAATTATTTGGGCAAATTATAATTAGTTTCAAATTTCAACATAGGAAATCGGTATACGATCTTAAATACTAAAATTTTCACCACATAACCTGTTCAAAAGTTTTAGTTTATTCGGTTCAAGTTAGACACAAACTACAACTTATCGCAGGAAAAGGAAGTAGATATTACCTCACAGAGCTGCACAGCAGTTATGTCCCTCTTTCCTTGTTGAAACCATAAGACAAAAGCCAAGTAATGAGGATTGCTGCTGCTTTCATCAATCTTAATTGTAATGTTTTTGTTTGGGTAGCTACATGAAACGCTGGAGATAACGAGGAGAGGCCTTGGTTATGTTTACATATAACAAAAACGTAAAAAATTTATGCATGGAAAAAAGGACAACATGGTGCTATAATGCTTCGCCATGCCCGTAAGATCCAGGGAAGTGTCAAACTCATTGTAGATGTATCACCGGCAGTCTTATCTTACATTTACAAGTAGCCAGTTTTCATACGATAACAGCTATTGCATCAAGTCTCGCTAAAGTTGATGCATGCATGAAATTGTGTAGAAGAATATCTTACCGTCTGTATTCAATATTAACTACACCAAGAGCTAATAGAGAAGTGGCAGCATCCTTGCTCTGAGCCATCCCACTGAAGGCTCGTTGGCTAAGAATGAAGTCGGTGTTATCTCCTGAGCCTTGATCAGTTAAAACTACCGTGACACCGTTGCCTGAGCAATAAACACTGTTGGTACACCTCACCTGTCAAAGAATAATGAAAAATATTAGTTTCGAAGTTAGAATAGATAATGTTAAGTTGCAGACTGTTGTGGAAGTCATATTTGTGAATGTCAAAGGACAAGCTGACAGAACTAACAAAATTAGTTGTTTGTGTAAGTATGTTAGAGTTTGATATATGTATAGATGTGTTGTCACCTGGTAACAAGCGCCACAGCCAACTCCATCTCGATAAAGACTAGATGCAGCCGATACATCCCCACCATTAATAGTAGCACCAAAGGAACCAAATCCACATGCACCAGCTGAAATGAATTCAAAAGAGCATAAATATGAGAGAGAACATGTTTACAAATATCATTTCATGTTTGCATTATTGTTATTTTTTTTTATCAGTTTTCTTACAATCTGTGCCGTTTTCTTCAGAGTTTGGGTAAAATGATGCATGAGATTGAACAAAACAATCGGTGCATGAAGTATCTGCTAGGGTTTGCATGAAAAGAAAGGTGGCAATGAGAACAAAACACAAAAGAGAGAGTGCCATGTAGGATAGAATGGATAAAGCAGTCAGAACTCAGAATGGTAAAGAGAGCTTGTATTGCATGAAGGGAAGTGGATTTCTCCTATTTATAGAGAATCTGGTCAATGTTACCAACTTTGACATACCAAAGATGAAAATAAGAACTATTCACATTTGACATAAAGAGTAATTTTGATACCATTGTCTCTGGACTACTCACTTAGTCTACATTTGACATTGAAAACCACTTTCTGACCTATCAAAATTTGTACCACATTCCTTTTTAGATATGTTTTATTCTGTTTATCTGCAAATGATATTTCCACACCATTTCCTGTACATAAATTTAATTCTAAGTTAGACCCACAGACACTGATGGATATGGTCCCCTTGCAACAACTTGTAGTCAGCCATTCCAATTGTTTATGTTTTAGTCAGAAATATCATTCTCTTGTTCAATTTTTTACAAGGTTGAATGATAAACTCATTTTCTTTTTTCAATATTATGAATTATTTTCATTCTGTATTACAAAACATAAAGTGAATATGAAGTATATGGCAAACAATCTAGTCTTTAATATCATCAGCCAACATACACAAGTCAGAGACATTTAATTCTCAGAGTCATTTGACCTTTGCTCACCTAAAAGGTAGGTTAAAACAAATATTGAGTTGTATTGAATTGAAAATATGAAGTGCATGGCTTGGAACACAAGTAATTGGAAGAGTTAGGCCCTTTTGCACTTTGATGATCCTATCTACGTTAGGCATATTTTTAGAGTTCCCACTTGGTCAAATATCACATAAAGACATTGTTCTCTATGTGGTGGAAGGTGCTTAGGAAATGTCCCTCTAATTTCGATAATGTGTTTCAAAGTGCATAACACTAGGTCACAAATACACAATGCCAAAGAAGCAGCCTCTATTGGTATGATGAGAAAATGACCTCAGTCCTTGAGATATTCCTCCACATATAGCGAATTCGCTATGCCATTTAAGGCTTGTTTGGTTTACTTATTTTAGCTTATCTAATAAAACAAATGCTTGTGAAACTGTTTGGAAGAGCTTATAAAAACTTATAGAATGTCCATAAACTATGTTCAGTATATTTTCTTAAATTTTTTATAGTTTACAAAAACAGCTAGCTTATATGAAAATATTTGACTGTATTATATCTTTTGTAGAAAAATAGGTTATACATAAACATTTATATAATAAGCATTTATGTTATAAGTGCTTAGTCAAATTGTTTAGCCAAGCAGAGCCCTAAAAGTATTGCCATACATCGTGGGGGAGTTCTTGTCATTATAGTGATTTTTAGAATCCAATAGTTCTTCAAACTCATTACAAACTACCTCGTGCTGGCTGCCAAGTTTATAATTCACTGTTCAAAAAGAAGAGATATTCTTTAGAAAGGTTGACAAAGACTGCCATGAAGGCTATATCCCTTGAATTGAACCACATCAGCTATGACGTGGAAGCCATTTAGGAGCTATGGAGTCTGGACCCAGCGTGCCAATAGTAATCAATACTTATTGTTTGAGGCAACCCCAGAAATTTCATTTTCTACACCAAGTTGAAACGTAATAGCAAATTAGCAATGGAAGACAATTCTGGGTAGAAAATTAAAGCTTTGTGCTTACAACTACATAAATGGACTGTTGTTGTAAATAAAATAGGAATAATATGTCTTATGCTCTTAATTATAAGATTCACTATTTATATTTGTAGTCCCTTAATATAAAATCTTCTTCAAACTTCACATGTTTTAATGATTTTAATACAAAAATGCATCTATAAAATTATATTTTTTTATCACTAAAATTATACTTAATTGGGAAACTTAAATTTGTTTTCTCTCCTATTATACCATTAAAATTTAAATGTAGAGATAATTAAGTAAAAATAACATATCTTTTCAAATTTACGGACACTCTTAAGATCATGCAGGTTCAGGTGTCGGACACGCGTCGGCGTCCGACATCGACACGACACCGATACATATGATTACACTGAATTGTGCGATTTTCTCAAATTATTAACGGTTTCAGCATGTCCATGTTCGGTGTCCATGTGTGTATCGGTGCTTCGTAGATTGGTACAGTTACTTTTCTTAATATAGAGACAGAGGGATTGTATCAGTTATGATTAAGAAATAATTATAACAGTGGGACATTACTTTTCTTAATATAGGTACTAATAAATAACAAAGGGAGTATAATGATTGTATCAGCTATTGTTAAGAAATTTTTCTTCAAAAAGCTATTGTTAAGAAATCTTTAACAACAGTAGGGCAGGAGCTAATTTCATAAATGGAATTTGTTTGGTGTATAGTGGAATATGATGTCCTCACACGATTCACACTCCTCCTTCAAACAATTATGCATTTATCTGGTTTAGAAAAGAAAGTGAGAGAAAAGAAAGGTAAAAGAAAAGAACGTAGAAGAAAAGTGAGCAGAATGTGAGCTTATTTTTTTGTTATTTGGTAGAAGAAAAAAAATAGAAAGAAGAAAAGGTGGAAACATTCTGTTCATTTATCAAATTAACTCTCCCTAGAATTTAATATACGTTGCCAAGTTTTAGACACTCACCACACCATGACAAGGATTAATGTGAGCAAACTTAGTGTACAAGTTTTTAGAAAGATGAACGTGGCTAATTTTTCTATTATCCAAATTCTTAGGTGAAGATTATGGTTAGTATAGCTTGTAGGAATATAGTGAAGTTCTAGTTTGATCATGCATTCATGCTAGTATGTCGAGTTATGAAAAATTATCTTATAGATGCATTTTTTTGACTGGATATTAGAGTTGTGTTATTTGAATATAAAATTATTTCTATTTATTTATCACTTACTTTTTCATCTTACTGCAAAAATACACGAAATAAAAAGTTACACTATTTTTATCAATTTTTTGTGACCATTTAATATTTTTTATTATATTATACATAGATAGTGTTATACATTTTTTTGGTGTCTTTGGTTTGTCTGCTTCATTCTTAGCTATGTTATGTTACCATAACTTAATAGAGTATAATTTAGGAGAAAATATTATGCTTAATATTGTATTTGTTTGATTTTGCAGTAATTTTGTATTTTACTCTGATAATAGATAGTTTTTCCACACACGGTGTAATGGCAGATTTTTCAGCTTTTTAAATGAATAAAATATATATATTTCTTGACCCCAAAAAAAATTCATTTACTGATTATTTTAATAAGGTAAGGGGATATTAGGATGAATTTGTGGTTGAAGCGAGAGTAAATGAAGAGATAAGAAAGTTGAGAGTTCAAACTCCGCCTTCAAATAATAGTAATAATATTAACATTTACCATTTTAATAAAAATACTAAAATAATATAAAAACAAAAATAGATAAAGAAAAGCATTAAACTTATTTTTCATTGCCAATCAAAACATAACAATATTTAATATTTACCAATTTCCCTTTTGTTTGTTAGCCATTTGTCAAATTTTGAACAAAATTAAATTTTGCATGCAATGTTGAACCACGACAGTGTTGATGACATTCATACACATTGAAGGACATAAGGTATAAGAGTTAGAGAATTTCTGCATGGTCACAAAATCAAATGTATAATGTTACACACAAAAGAACATTTTTCTAAAATATAATAAAAAAAGAAAAAAGAATAATATTATATTTTAGAGATATGTATCTCTTTATACGCACGCATTTGATCATTTGATCATGTAAGATTTCTTCGAAGAATAATATAGTCAATCTAACAGCTATGTAAGGGGACAATTCCATTATTGAAGGAACAAACTGAATGGTGAATTCATCAAAGATGAGTTGTTCTAGATCACAACCTTATTTTATCTCCTAAGCATGATGTGACTATAAATGGTGGCTCTTCAAGATCACTTTATACAGCCGTTGATTATAGATGTGAGGTGTTTTATCTCCTAAGTATATGATATGATTTGAAGTGGTAGCTCTTCAGAATCACTTTCTAATAATGCCTTTGATCCTAGATGTGACATATGTCATAATTGCATGATTTAAAGGCAAATAAGAATATCAATAGGTCTTCCTTTCAAATTCATATTTGAAGGGTTTTTTTTTGTTTTGTTATGTTTATCAAAGATTCATCTCTCATAACGTTAATGGTAATCAAAAGCCGCTGCATTTTCCCAAAATTGATAATAACTTTAGAATTCAACATGACTTTTTATTTTATTAACATGCTTAAATAAATAGAGAAAAAAATATGGATAATAACTTGATTAGATAAAATAAATCAAAGTGTGGTATATGTTTATTTATTTGAATAAATAATAAATCGTAACATAAGAGAAGAGAAGGTTATAAATCAAAACTCCTCTTGAGGAAGCAAGTAACATTTCCATTTTTATTGTAAAGTAACCACTAATCTTCTAGACAGAATTTAGTTTGTGCAAAGTTTTTTGATTGAGGCAAACAATCATCTCACTATCTAACGATAAACTGATCAGCTTTCCTATTAGGCATTTGATAAATCAGTTAAAAACCACTCAACCCCTGAATCAGACGCAGAGTAAAAATCATAAAAGACCAATGAACAATATAACACTAAGCAGTTGCGGCCAATATTCTGAAGCTCATCTACATTATATCACAGTCATTTTTATCCTAAAATTCTCTTCATATTCATCTCATCCCGACCAACAAACTGCATCAATCTCCTCTCTCGCGGACTTATACAACTCAAGCCTCTTGGCACATTGCTGTCTCTTTTCCATCAACACAGAATCTTCATCCAGCAAATGAGCAAGTTGCATTTCCTGAAAAATAAACAGACAAAATTAGTCTACAAATATTTAGTAATAGGGCGGATGAATTAGAATGCAAATATTTAGTAATAGTGCGGATGAATTAGAATGCAATTTGATATGATAGCATATTTTATGTATGCAAGTATGATTGTATTATACCTCTTTTTGGCTGAGTTGTGCGTAAAAGTGATCTAGTAAAGATCGCTTAGCTTCCCTCACTTGACAATGAACAACAGCCTTTGGAATGGTATTCCTCAATGTTTCTGATACCATCCCAATGTAAGATAAAACGTTTGAACCAATCCTTTGGAAGTGTCCGTCAGCAGAGGAAGAAGCCTGATTCCCTCCCCTGTCGCTGACTTCTTGTGGGAGTTTACGGAAGAAATCAACGGTGATATATGAAGATTCCATTTCCACTAGTCTTAATGTTGTCTTCTTTCCGTCTTCACGAAACCTCTCTAAAGCTTCGATAGCTGCTACTGCTATTTCAGATCGAAGAGTTGGAAAGCGCTTCAATTCCTGCAACCATAGTCAAAACTCACTAACAGGGCTAAAATCACATTACTTTTCATTTAGACAGTATTCCAACTCAAACCTCTGTTTCGGAAATTGACTTTCTCACGAGTTCCTTCAGGACAAAATGAACCTGTGCCACAGATAGCATATATAGGAATTAATAAAAATAGTAAATATCAATAGCATGAAAAAATATCAATTATCATGAAGAAAATGAACTAGAATCAGTTACATATTTAAAGCAGAAATGAATCACTTACAGCATCTACAGATGCTTGAGCGGGACCTTTAAAATAATTGAGTGAGCTCTCTAGAAGGCGTCGGTAACCTTGTTCGGGAGCAATTAGATGAGGTTGGTATCCATCTGCCTCAGAAATAACGTTTCTCACATTTTGCAGCGATAAATGACGGTCCAGTGGAATCTTTCTCAATGCAGCAGGAAGCTGATAATCGAAAACTATATAAATTTTGTCACCACCTGGTCGCCTAGGGAGGGGGAACAACACAGTAAAGCTAGAAAGGTCAAGGCTTTTCCTTCCCACAAATATTAAGAAAAAAAGGTTGTATTTTCAAGAGTTTTTAAAAGAATCAAGTATCAAGTCATGCCCCAATTTAAACAGACAACCATAAAACACAGAAAAAAGAACGATCTCTAATTTAAGCTACAAAATAAGATTTCCTACCCTCCATCTAAATGCTCCTTAAACACCCGATCAAAAGCACGGCATAATTCTAGAATAGTGTACAGTTGGGCCTGAAAAATCATAAGAAATCTGATAATAAATGTCCTGTTAGGAACTATTTCAACTTAAATAGATTGCAGACAGCACAAAACACTCCTCACCCCAGCATCAATGGCAACTGGTTGACCAAGGTGAGCCAACTCTGCTTCAAGGTCATCAATGCTTCTAGTAATGAAAGATGCAATCCCCGGAATGCGAGCTCTTATCACAGACTCTAGATGCTAAAACCAAATGAGTTTTATGAGTAACCAAGCAGATTTGGGAAGATACAAGAAAAAAAATAGCCAAAAAAAGCATGTCCATCCAACACTGTCTAATACAAGGATAAATAAAAACCTTTGAGAGTAGCCTTGCAAGATATTCTGAGCCCATTTTGCTGGCCAAGTGTGCGTAATCAGGATTGGTGGCAAAAAATTCACGCTCTCTCTGCCGAGCTGCAATCATATCTACGTTCCTATTAATATCTTCCTGAGAACGGTTTACAATTCCCACCCAAGGATTACGAAGTCGATATGATCTTCCTTCAAGGACCTACAACATGACATAATGGGAACATTAGCTAGCAAAAATTATCATGCACCTGTGTGACTCTGTCAAATAACATACATAGAAAATCCACAATAAGTTCCAACACAGAGCCAAATATATAACATGAATTTACTATTGAGTGCCTAGAAAAGATATGATTCTTACATCCAAAGCATTTGTTCCTTTGTCCATCAAATCAATCTTCGTCAACACACCAAATGTTCGTTCACCTAAGCGGAAAATATTTTGAATGCATAGTCAACAAAAACCGCAATATTATAAGAAAATAAATGCATACTGTCTATAGTTCAAGCATGATTGTGAGCAAAATGCAGCAAGCATACCAGCAGGGTCAACTTGTCTGGAAACCTTGATGGCATCAGATGTTGCTACATCTTGATTTGCTGGAGTGATGGCCAAAATTAAGCAATTAGGCTGAAAATCCAAGAAAACAAATAAGGAATAGATAAATAAAAGGATTATATATAAGTGTGGCCACACGTACAAACTAAAAATTTCAAATTATTATTATTTTGCCACACATTCAATAGCATTATGTCAGAATGGAAAAGGTTAAAAAGCCCCATATTTGGGATTAAGAATGTGACCAACTATTGCCTGTCATCACTTGCTAGTACTACTGAAGTGATAGAAATAAAGGTAGTGAACTTGTTAATATCATCCTCCAATATGATTTCTTCAACATAGGGCTGGAAATTGCTTTGGAAGGCCATCAGATAGCCAAAGGAAACCAAAGTTGTATAGGCTAGTCTTTTAATTTTAACTACCTTATCAACATATGAGTGGATCAAGCTTTCAATGTCTTGAACAATACTTTCTGGTTGTCCCTCTGAAAAAATAAAAAAAAATAAAACTAATACATCAATGGGAAAAGGGAAATTGATAATATCAAATCAAGATTATTTGTGAAAAGATAATGAAAAGAAAGCGCACCTACAGCGAACTTTGTCAAACCAGGCAGATCTACCAGTGTTAAGTTGACAACTATCAACAAATATAAAAATAGTTAGAACAACAACAACAACATTAATCAGATGCGGACTGTAACCATTACCACAGGTAGAGGGAAGATCACACATATACAATAATATTAGAGGATGTACAACTCCCTTAAAACATCAGAATGGGTGATTCCTATTTACCAAGTTTCTTCTAACTTAGACATTAGTGGTTGAACAACTTAAGAAAGCATAACGCAATTCAAATAGAAATAGTGTACAAACGGAATAACAGAATCTCCATAAATCGGCAATTGATAAACAAGGCACTAAGCATGTAACTAAAAATAAAAGAAGACATCAACTAAAGCAATAAAATAGCACAAATAGTTAAAATCAATTAACACTATCGAGTTTTCAGGGCATGTAGAAAGGGCAAGGACTGATTACATATTATTTCTGACAAATATCTATTGCAATTTGGTGACTCAAATCATGTCTAACAACAATAACAAGATCCATTTACTACTAGAAAATCAATCTCAGAAAAAAGAGAAATAAAAAAAAAAAGAAAAAAACCCATAAAACCAAGGGATGCATGGCACTTGAATGAAATGTAAAATATAGGCTCTTTACCATTTGGTGAGTAGATGCTTAGATGAATAGGAACAGGAGATATCTTGTTTGATTTCCCAGTCATTCTATTAGTTTCATCTTCAATTTCCTTTCGAACCATAGCTACAAAACATAATAAGAAGTCAAACAAGTTGATAATAGTTTTCCAAATCCAAAATATATATCTGTCATCTGTTTCGGTGTAAAAATCCTAAGAAAATAGTGGATATAATATGAAAATATTTTCACCAGTGCCGACTTGTACAACAATTACAAATAAAAACAGAAATAACACTAGCTAGTAACTAATATCAGTTAAAAGAACTAAGAATTCAGTCCACTAAAATCAAAGTTGTACAAGCCAACCTTAGTAAAATATCTTACACTGTCAATAAAAGAAACATGGGAAAAATATTCCCTCAAGAAAAAAACACCATCGGAAGTGCAGAATGGCCAATAGAGGCTAACAATACCATGCAAGACGCAAGTGCAGAAAAATAATTAATTCTTGTGAGAATGTCATAATGGCAAGTGAAATTGCACACTTTGAAATTTCTATTTTTTGTTAAAAAAGAAAGAAAAGAAATGCATGCAGGGTTTGTACTGTGAAGTGTGGTCAAGGAACTCTGATTTCCACAACCTTCCAATGTAAATTCAAAATCAAACATGCATTACATGAAAAAGACATACAGAAATCAGTAAACCGTTTCTTCGGCAAGTGCAGAAATTCAGCATACTCCTGTAACCCTTCCTCAATTCTGTGCAGTTGCAGTACCAAAGGCCTCCGCGTCACAATCCCTGAACATTACTTCAAAATATAAGACATAAAAAATATAAAAAAAAACAAGCAATTTTTTTCTTTCATTATTCAAAACATCATTCACTATACACTTCTCTTCTACCACACCTTACTCAATTCTCAGCAACAAAATCAGGACATGAATATTAATAATTAACTATGACGACACATCGGCCAGCAACATTGACACTAGTAATAATTTTAGAAAACATAATGATTGAATGTAATCACATGTGTCGGTGTGTCAGGTGTCACGTCGAACACCGACGACATGCCTTCCATCAGTCAGTGCTCCAACTACAGAGACTATGGATTACTCACACATACACATGCACCGCCACCGGATACGACACCGACACTCTAACACAAGTAATATGCATATGTCCACGTCTTCGATCAGAAGTATAGGTGCTACATATATGCTACTAATTGATTAATTAATTAATAAAATAAAACAACGGTGAAACCGATGACGGTAATGTACCTGAACCACGGGGAAGAAAATCACGTCCAACGATACTCTCTAACACCGATGATTTTCCAGAACTCTGCATATTTTTCAAAAAATAACAAAATGCGAGGACGATGAAATAGCGCTAACAGTAAAATCGTAGAATCGAATTCGAAAAAGAACCGAACCTGACCGCCTACGACGGCGACGGAAGGAAGAGACTCCCAAAGAGACTGAGAAGCATAATCGGCGCCGTGATCACCGAGAAGCGTGCATGCGCGTTGAATTCTGTTAACGAGTGAGATCAATGAGTCCATTGCAGTCACTTGTTCGGTTTCGGTTTCAGGTTCGGGGGAAGAGGTTTTGAGAGTGAGGATGAAGAAGAGTAGTAATGGGAGCAGAAGAAGGAGAAGAAGAGAAGCTATTTTGTTTGTTTCTTTCAGTTACGTTATAGCGCTTTTGTTGCGAGTGTGATTTTGAAATTGGTTTTGTTTGCGAGAGTGGGGCACGTAAGTGTGACTGGAAAAGGTGGAAGTGCTTACCCGTTTCAAATAAGTCAATTCTTTTTTTATTAGTAAGTACTACTACCTAGCTTGTGAGGATTTACTTTCTTTTTCTTGACTCAAGATTCCATTTTTCAATTCCTAAACTATCTTTTTATTAAATGCATGTTTGTCTTTTAATTATCATGAAGCTTAAATGCATTTTTTATTATCATATTTTAAATAAGGAAAATGCTTGTTGTGGCAATTAACGATTTGGGAAAAGTAAAAAACACTTAAAATGATGGTAAGAGATTTCTTGTACATGAAGAACTTGAGTTTAAATTCAGTTTTAAAAATGTAATATTGTTAAATCTTTTCAAACATAATTTTATCATACACCGTGACCATATCCAACACAATGGAATAGTTTACTGCGCCAATCCAAGGATAAGGTCACTAAAGCATTCGTTTTAGGCCCACCAACAAAATATAATTTTTCATTTAATTTTACAAGTAAAAAACCTCATATTTAAATAAAAATTGGTATCGTGTATTCAACATTGCTTTAAGCCTTGCTTATTTTTAAAAATTATTAGGACGACCCTGATAGTTTATGTGGAGAGGATACTCAACTTACACAAAATAAATGTTTTACTAAATAATGTGGTAGATAATATGTGAAAGAGTTGTTTATCACTAGACTCGGGTAGAAAATAGAAACAATCTCTTTCTATCACTGGACCTCATAATTGCTTGGTGTGGCAATTAACGATTTGGAAAATGTCAACGACACTTGAATAAGATCATAAAAGATTTTTTGCATTTGAAGAACTTGAGTTTAAATTAAGCTCTAAAAATGTAACAGTGTCAAGTCTTTTGAAATATAACATTTCACACGAAATATAATTGAGCTCTCTAACATTTGAGGAGGATACTCAATCTATACGAAATAAATGTTTCACCCAATAAAATGGTAATACAAGAATGGGTTGTTTATCACTAAATTAGTAAAATAATTGTTTTTTTTTGAGTAAAAAAATTGTATTATAAACCTCTTTCGAATTTCATGGATATTAAAACAAAAAATTGTAGCAATAAATTTAGAGTCCGTTTGTTATAGTTTTTTTGGAAAAAAATCACTTTTTTTAATAAAAATGATAACTTTTAAGAACATCAAATCTGTTTGTTACAGTTTTTAAAAAAAATCAGAATCTAACAAAAAATTTTAAAACACCTTCAAATGAGAAGTTGTTAAGAGCATCTTTTCAAAAAATAAATTTTTTTTAGGGCCCGTTTGTTACGGGTTAAAATAAAAGTGATTTTGACATAAAATAATTTAGAGATTATGGACCCGTTTATTACGGATTAAAATGTGTATTTCCAAATGTAAATTTAGTAGCTATTATTCGTAAAGAAATCGTTAATACATGTGCAAAAAAAAGTGGTCATATATTAAGCGACGACAAATATAGAAAGTGGATTTTATAATTACGGAAAGAGGTAGTAGTAAAAGCTTCAGGTCCCGTTTGGATTAACTTATTTTAGAGCTTATATAAAACAGTTTATGCAAATAAATAAGTTTTTATGAATTATTTATAAGTTTTTAAGGTTGTTTATGAAAAAACAGTTTATGAAGATACGATTTTCGCTAGTGAGAACTTATAAATTAAAATAAAAACTTATTTATTTACATAAGCTATTTTTCATAAGCTCAAACCAAACGGGACCTCAATTTACTTCCTTCTTTTCTTTAACTCGAACTTCCATTAGCTTCTTAAACAAGTTACTACTATTACCTCTAAATCTAAGACTCTCTTGAGTTATTTTCTTTGTCCCTTTTTATAAGATACTATTTGAATTTTCAAAAGCATTTACTATTTCTTTACTACTATACCTTTACTTAATTTAGGGTCATGCTAACATGTGTTATAAGAACACATGTTAAGAAACTCAAATACGGTAATTATGTCTTGACAACATCAATTTTTAAGTCTTTGAAAAATTGAATAAACAATTTCCAATATGAATTTTCTATCTTGAAAGATAAACATGTAAACAAAATACAATTTCAATAAATTTAATACAAAAACAAACTTTGTTAATTTTCGTGATTTATTAAGAGGTTCTGTATTTAGGGACGGAAGTAGTATCATTATTTCTTCTTTTTTGCTAAAGTATTATATCATCAGCATTACTAAACACAACGAAGGAAATTATAGCGAAAGCATCACAAACTAAAAACCAACCAATTAAAAATTGCATCCCGGCGGAATTGTGTTGCACATAGTAAAGAATAGGTGGAAAGTGAAAGATATAGAAGTCCATTGGAATACATCAAATTGTGCCCTGCTAAAAGTAAGCCAAAAAATATGTAAAGAGAAACAATGGTGGAAAATTTTGGTTTGTTTTTTTTGGAGGGATCAATATTGACATTTATGTTGGTAGATTTAGCATGTGGTGTGAAGATAAAATAGAATGGAAGTAGTATAGGGAATCCAGCTGATTGAACAAATGTTGCCACATGTGATAAAACTATGATTATTGTGTTTGGATACATGTGAGTTGAACGATAAATTTGAGTGTAAAAATTAATTTTAGAATTATAAACTATGATTTCTAACTTCAAGTAAAATCAATTTTAAAGTTAAAATTAATTCTACTTTAGAGGAACCAAACATGTCAAAATCTATTTTACATATTTAGGATCAATTTTTATTCATCTAAAAAAGAAACCAAACATACAAAAAATGACAATAGTTATTAGAAACTCACATAAAAACTCACATATACAAATGGAGGAGTCGAGTTTGAATCCCAAATTATCAACTGAGATAGAACTTGTGAACTAGCAACACTGCTAACATTATTAATTTTTTTTTTTATAAAATGTTTTTTTGGGTCAATCTATTGCTAACATTGTTCATAAGGATAGCATGTTCCATTTATAGATTTAAACTGCTAACATTGTTTATAATTTTATGATCATATTGCAGACATTCTCACCAATGCCTATTAAACATTTTTCAAACTTAACTTGATGGGGGTGTTGAAGTATTATAAGCTAAATCAGTAAGTTAGTTTCAAGTAAATCAAACTTGTGTTAGTTACAAGTCTGTTGCAGTTGGTTAGAACTTAGATATGTTAGTTAGAGTTGTGTTAGAAATCTCAACCTATATAACAATGTAACTCGCTTCATTTCTTTAAGAGATCAACACAATCTCCATTCAAGTTGTTGATATTTTCTCTGATTTTCTTTTTCCTACTGATTCAATTTCGTTGATAATGATTAATTAAGTAATAACAACGTGGACACGAGGTTGAGTAAAATAATCAGCATGCAAGCAAATCATAATTTATTAATTCATATAGAAATATGTAATTGCCCGTGGTACCTTACATGATAAATCTATCATATATGTCATTATCCTCCCACATGCAATAAACAAAACAAACAACATTAATCAATCTTTCACAAAAGAACAATGTGGTTAACTTGAAGTGCATGCTAATGCAAATCATCAACAGTTATGCTAGTTGATTGATTTTTACTTGGGGCAACCAGGCCATGTAACATCTCTTGGAGAAAGTGTCTTAAGAACTGGATTCCTCTCGAAGAAATTAGTTGGCCTCAGCTCAAAAGCAGTGCTTAATATTGGCATTATGGGAAAATCTTCTTGTGATGGAACATGATGAATTCCCACTACGTGCCACATAACAATGTCCTTGTTCACAATATCTCTATTCCTGCAAACGTACATTTTAATTCACAAAATTAGATAGTATAATAATCAAAATACTTAGATCAATCAATAAATTAATTAATCATACTTTTTGGTCCAAACCGCTAAAGTATCTTCTCCATGGCTATGATCAACATAGAGTCCACCAGCCCATTTTTCAGTTCTATTATAAGGTGTGACCCAAACATTATAATCGGTAAATGCACCACGTATTTGTGGATAATCATCCTCAGTTAAAAGTGGATGAGATGGAATTGCTGGGATCAAACGGTATCCGACGTCATTTCCGACCGCAGTTTTTTTGTTTGGATTCACTATTGCAAGTTCACCTGGGGCAAGTCCAATAGTGATTTTTGCATCTGATTCAGTCTTACCAGTTTGAGTCTCAGTGGTCCAATAACTCTTTCTCTTTGAACTTCCATCAGTGATTCTTACGGTCTTTAAACTTGTTTTCTCGAATGAGTTGTTTGTACCATCAATATCAAGGTCAAGATAGTAAATGTATAAGTGGTCGTGGTAAATGCCAATGCTGTTTGCTGACACCAAGGTACCATGTAGATCTTCCTTAACCTCATCCTTGTGCTTAATGTTTGTTCCCTTAATTTCCAGTATACCTGAAAGTGCTATCTGTATACTCCATATAATAATATTGAAACATTATCAATTAGAGTTAAGACAAATTCAATCATTATCATTATAAATATAATTACCACGTGTTAAACATATTGGGTTACTTATGTTTTGGTCTTTGATGTTTTTTCTTTGTATTATAGTTTATAGAACCGAAGACTCTTTGATGTTAACAATATAAATCATGTGTCTCACGATCCAATTACTCCATTATATTAAAGTGGGAACTAATTTTGTAGTATTAAAATTCCAATTAAGCATTTAAATGGCCTGCGTGGGTGGGGACTGGGGTGCATGATAAATATATAGTTTTTGCTAGATTTTCTTTCAATATAAGTGGCTTTTCTAATTTACACTAATCGAATCTCATCATGTAAATTTTATGGATATATTTTAGAAGCTAACCTAAAAAAGTAACTAAATATTTTTAATTTAAGGTTGTGTGAAGACTTGCTCCTCTATAGCGTGATTTGATTGAATCATTTTTTTTTTACATTATCCGCATAAAAATTAATTTCATCATCTAAAAAAAACCATCATTCATACCACAAGAAAAAACATACTAGTATAACATAATTGAAAAGAACCAAAATTAATCAAAAATATTCAAACTATAAATGGTACCAATTTTTGTTGAAACTATACATACCGCAGGTTTGATGGAACCACTTGTTTTGAACTCCCAATCTACAACGTTGTCATAGTTGCCCACAGTAACTATACTCCTTACTATCAAGTTTACTTCGGTTCTAGATTCTTCAATCTATCAAAACTCATCATGTATATCATTTATTATATTAATAAACACGCACAAAAGACAACAACAATAATAGTAATAATAATTCTTTCAAAAAAATAATAGTAATAATAATTGATATGAATTTGCATATATTATTGGTGTGAAATTTTTTAGACTTTCCACTACTCACAAATGACATTTTTGTTTGACTTTAAAGATAAATATACTCAAAATCAAATATTATTAGTGAACCTGTAATTAATTGACAATATAATATTAAGTAATTAAGGAGTCTTACAAATTCATTAGGAATGCCGGTTTCAGTGTGACGCCACATGATACTGTTATATTGTTCAAAAACACAAATAGCATTCTTCAAGAGAATCGGGGTACCGTCAGCAGAGTGAATGTATGTATCAATGAACTGAGCATTTGATGGACAATCACGGTTGGGTATCAAAGACACAGTAGACAGACCAAATCCATACTCGCCAACATCAAAGAAAGTCTTAAAGTAAAACTCATCCGATGGATCTTGGTATGGCACGAAAAGCTCTGAAATGTACCCTTTGTATAATACACGACGAGACTTATGCTTCTCAAGATCGTAAATTGAAGCCAATGATAATATCACTCCAGCTCGCACATCAAATCCTATGTGTAACTTCCAATTTGCCCAGCTAAATCCATAAATAAATATATAAAAGCTTATGTCAATTTCTCAAAAATACCATGTCCAAGTCAATCAAAAAAGTTAAATCACAGGCTATTTTTCTATTCAAATATAAACTATATTTATAGTGACGCCTGATGACATCCACCATTTTAAATTATTTTTAAACTGTAGTTACAAAATCAGTTTACATGATATTATTACGAGGTTTCATTAGATGACCTGTAATTCATCTCCATTAAAACTCTTCTAATAGAGATATCAAAATATGTCACATCTTTATTGTCAAAAACTTCTGTCACGTGTTCTTTTTATATAAACTCAAATATAAGATAAACAAATTTAATTTTAATGTCACAGTTTTTCTTTTGGTACAATAGGAGAGAAAAAAAAACAGAAAAACTATCTAGAAAAAGAAATCATACTAGCATCAACTAGCATGAATAGGCTAAATGTCACAGTTTTTCTTTGCAACACCCTTTGTCTAATGAGTAATAAAGGGATAAAAAAAAAAATCACCCTTCATTTAAATCCTTTGGGTACTATTTGACTTTTATTATTTCTCTTTGTATATATCAAAAGTTATAAGTAATGTAATTTTTATACGAAAGAGTGTCAACAAGACACTTTTTATGCACATCTTTTAATACACTCTTTGATTAGTTAAGATTTATATGAACTCAATCAAATTATGTGTATTTTATATAAATTTAGCTGAAATCAATAATTTTAATCAATAAAAATGAAAGTCTCAAATCAAGGAGGGGGTCCAAGAAAGCTTGATTTTTGGAGACCGGTGTTGAATAGTATTCATTCTGGATTGTCGAACTGGAAAAGCAAATTTCTATTGTTTGGCGGCCGTCTGATTCTTCTCAAATCTGTCATGTCGTCCCTACCGGTTTATTTTCTTTCCTTCTTCAAGGCCCCCACATGTATAATTTCTTCCATTGATTCTCTTTTAATTATTATTTTTTTTGGGGTGGGGTGGGGGGGATGTGAGGAAAATTGCTTGGGTTGATTGGGATTCTGTTTGTTTACCGAAGGAGGAAGGGGGCGGTTAAAGGAGGGAGATAGAGATAGTTCTGTTTGGTGGAGGATGGTATCTGGTATTCGTAGTGGTGTTGGTGTGGAAGAGGCGAATTTGTTCGAAGATAATATTCATAGGGTGGTGTGTGAAGGTCGTAATACTTACTTCTGGTTAGATAATTGGGTGGGGGGAGCACCTTTAAGAGTGCAATTCCCTCGCTTTTTTGACTTAGTTATCGACAAAGGGGCAATAGTGAGGGAGATGTCGGAGAGAGGGTGGGCGGTTGATGGTGGTGCTTGGGTTTGGAGAAGGCGCCTCTTGACTTGGGAGGAGGAGTTAGTTGTGGAGTGTGCGGGTTTGTTGGCTTACTTTGTTTTGCAGGAAAATACTATTGACAGGTGGCGATGGATCCTTGAACCTATCAAAGGTTACTCTGCTCGAGGGACCTACCAGTATCTAACGTCACCTAATTCACCTGTGGAGCAGGGCTTGTCAGACATGGTGTGGCTGAAGAATGCTCCTATAAAGGTCTCAATGTTCGTATGGCGACTTCTTCGGAACAAATTGCCAACAAAAGACAAACTGGTTCGTCGAATGGTCCTTCCGCAAGCTGACACCGCTTGTGTTGGAGGATGTAGCTGCATGGAGTCTGCGGTTCATTTGGTATTGCGTTGTGACATCTTCGGCAGCCTGTGGCATCTCATTTATCAGTGGGTTGGTATTTCTTTCATTTCTCCTGCATCGGTCGCTGATCATTGCCATCAGTTTGGTCAGTTGGCGGGCTTACCGCGTTTTACTCATTCATATCTTCAACTGATTTGGCATATTTCTGTCTGGGTCATTTGGAAGGAATGAACCAGCATGATCTTGCAGAACAAAGTTCAGGATTTGGCAAAGTTATTAGATTATGTTAAGTTGTTGTCTTTTTTATGGCTAAAAGCAAAGCTGATAACTTCCGCTTTCAGTTACAATGACTGGTGGCGGCGCCCTCTTTTATGTATGGGTGTTAGGGAGTAGTTTTTCTTCTGCTTTATCTTCTAGTTGTGCCTTATGGTAACATACTCTTAACATTATATTTCTTTTTGGTGGATCTTTTCGGCACACCTTGTGCGAATTAATCCACTCTTGATTGAGTAATATTTCATTTTGGTTTTTTCAAAAAAAAAAGTGAGTGAATAAGTGTTGAAATACAGTGTTATTTTTTATTTTTATTTGTTGTCAACCACGGTGTTATTTTTCTAAATTCAAATATAACATGTCCTCGTGAGCTTGACTCAGTTGGTAGGGACAATGCATAATATATGCAAGGTCCGAGATTCAAATCCCAGCCACCACCGAAAAAAATTCAAATATAACATAAAACCCACCAAATGTAACCAACAAAAAAAAATGCATTACCTAACACTGTGGCCATTGATCTGGAAGCCTGGACCTTGAGGTTGATGAGTGGCAAGACTGTGTTGTTTAGGGCCGAAAGGTTGGCTCTGATGTGAAGCCCTAAATTCTGTGTTCTCATCCGTAGGCACAGCTTCAATAACTCTATCATGATACTCAACAATCTTCATAACTTCAAGATCAACAATAATTGCAATTCCAGTAATAGGCCTAACATATATATTGGCAGTGTTTTCTTTCATTAAGCAGTTTAACCTCACAGTCCTACTACTTTTCTCTTCTCCAAACCATCCCATAGTGAAAGTAGAACAAACTACCTCAGAGAGATTCAATCCTCTCTTTTTCATTGATGCAATAAAAGGAGGATATTTTAATGGAAGCCCTACCGCAACGGTTTGTTCATCAACCGAAAGCGTTGGGAAACCATTCCCTTTGTGAATATTGTTGGAGACAATGCTCTTCAACCTTAAATCAATTACTATCTCGTGGCTTTCGACGTTATTGATGATAGCAATGACAAAGGCTTTACGAGGGATTGTCATAACACTTGGTTTCGAAGATTCCCATTTGAGAATATCATCTTTTTCAGGGTCATCTAAGCCAACATAGTGAAAAGCTACTTTGTTTTTTGAGGTGGGATATTTGTGCAGGACTGTTGTTTGGACAAGAGAGTACTCTTCTTTGGTTAAAGGGTCAAGTGGGTGTTGAAAATGCAATGGGGTAACAGAAACTACGACATGTAAGAAGAGGAGTGTCAGGGTTAAGAAAAGAGCAAATTTTATGGTGGTGGAAGCCATTGTGAGCTCTATAGCTTGTGTTTGTTGTGTGGAATTGAAGCTCTTGGTGATGCCCTTAAATATACATTTTCTTCCATCCTATGTTTATTATTTTAGTAACAATTTAGATCAACTAAGTTAAAAAAAGATTCTCATATACTATAAATTTGCAGTCCATTAGGATCACATGGTACATTTCTTATTTGGTTAAATATGTTAGATAATTAATAACTAAGGAAACTGTAAATATATGTATTCGATATCGTTTACATTGAACCAATTTTTTAAGCTAGCCATTGAAATAGACTTCACATGGCATATATTTAAATCAAAGGTTTATATTAAGCCCGGTTCTAAGATGAGATCAATACTTTTTTATATAAAAAAAAAATGCAGGTTTATTGATCGTTGAATAATTATTTTAGAAGCTAGAATGATACAGTTTTAATATCATAAATATTAGTAATTTTTAATTATAAATATTTGTAAAAAAAAACATCAATAGTGTCTCATTTTTATGAGACCGCTGACATGTACTTAATTGAAGATAAATCTTTGAAAGAAGTTTATAAAGAAAGATACCTCACTCCTTATACTTAAGTGTATTTTTTCCACGGGTAAAGTATTAATTGTACTTCATTCATCCATAGTTGTGGATCTAGTACCACTTATATTATCTCTTTTTATTCTTAATAAAATTGTTTTTTTATTTTAAAAATCCCTTAGAAGTCTCTTTTATAAGAATGTGATAAACTCAATATAAAAAAATAATATGATATCTAGTTTATCAATAGGGTGGCCACCTACCATTTATAATCGTGCACCACCGTAAAAGGTGAGAGACTCACGTGTATTAGAGCTATGTCATCCTTTTATTACGTGCTTCTCTGATTTTTGCTTGCATCCGAACAGGCTGTGAATGTGTTCTCTCTCCCCCTTGACTTATGATCATAGTCATTTTTCGCGGTATATTGTTCATTTGAAATTAAGAATGGTCTTAAGAGCATAGTCCACTCAATTATTTATGTCTTTTCAGAATAATAATATTTTAAGATCGTTGTCCATTTTCGGTTTAATAAGAATGATTTTAATAATATATTCTTCAATTTTTAGAGAAGTTAGATGTTAGAATTGTTGTAACACTATATTTGAGTGGTTGAAATATCACATTGATATTTGAAGATGTTACAAGTGAGAATGGTAGTAACACTATATTTGAGTTGTCACAATATCATAGTAGAGTGGTCATAGTACGATAATTGATTGGTTTGAGTTTTAAAAGAACGGCATTAATAGTCATATTGGAGGTGTAATTCTTAATTGCACAGTTGTAGCTAAACTTGTTTTATTCTGGAGGCAGCGTGGTTGACAGTTTGACTTGCACAGTTTTTGGGTAGTGTCACGAAACATTTTAAAAGAGCAACTTGGTTGTGACTCAATACAAATTTTGGTAGATGAAAATTCTTTTTCAGAATAGACTTTAGAAATCCAAATGCAATAATTTGAAAATCTAAAACCAACAATTCGATGACGGAGCAACCGCAAAAACAAAAGAGTATATGTTTGAAATTGCGATGCAGGCTTTGGGCGATGCCTTGGTTTACATATTGGATTAATTTGAATGTTAGATTAGATGTAATGTTAAGTGAGAAAGGAATACGCATTGGAATTTGGAAACCGCAAAGAATTACGGGCTTTGGCTTGCCATCACTTTTGGAGGAATAAGGAAATGCATCAAGAAAATTTCTCAGGACTTAATGACGGCGTGGAACCTGGATGGAGTGTCAAGGAGACTTGATGAGTATATCATATCATATCATATGGCACATATTGCTTGCAGGGTCTGTTATCAGCTGCAAGCATATACAGCAAGTTCGGATTGACAGGACACTGCCCAAGAAGAATTGAGTATCGTATGCTAGCAACAAAGGCGATACTGTTTTAGAGTGTGGTTTATTAATTCGATGTGCGGATGGAGAATTGCTTGGTGGTTTCTACAAGGATATTGGAAGTTGTAGTGCGTATATAGCCGAACTGTAGGGTGTTTGCTTGAGCTGCAGCCGGTGTGTATTGATTCTGAATCGGTCTGTAAGAGTATTTAGCAAAATGGGAGTGTAACGTGTTAGTGCTAATGGGTGGAGATTAGTGCAGAAAATCCACCAGCTTCTGAATTGATGTATATGAGTATTTTTTATTTTTTTGAAGCAGCATATATTATTGAAACACACCCGGCACAAGACGTACTAAACGGGTGAATCTACATTACAACCAAGCAAAACAGAAAACATCAACTGGTGCTGTCACACAGCTGCTGAACCACCACAAACAGCAGCAAAAAAATGCCCCTGAAACTAACTAAGCACAGCGCCCATTAAAACCACCAACTAGACCAACAGAACACGCGTACCAACACGCCCCACAGCCGCTGTTCCACCAAACGGAGCTTCATCCGGACACCTCAAAAACAGGCCGATGAAGACCGGTAAAGCCACTACCTCCTCAAAAGCAAAATTGTTCTTTAATTGTTCTGTCTTTGACATTAGTATCAGTCACTTACCCTAGTAAATTTCTATTCAAAAGCAGCTTGTATATTGTGTTTGTCATAATATATATTTCTAAGAGAAAGAAAAAAAAATTCAAAACTGTAACCGGACACAAAGAAGGATACAATTCTAAAAATTGCAACAGCAACATATCCCTTGTCCTAGCTTTTGTCTCAAACTTAATTCAAATAAAAAACTACTTTAGCTTCATGAAAATATGGTCTATTTCCATCAGCAAATTTCTACCTCACCCCTTGAAACCTGAGGAAGATGAGTTTTATATGCCTTGAATTTTTTGTCATCTAGATAATGTTGATAAATATAGGAAAGAAATCCCCATATTGCTAACATCAAGGCTATAAACTTCACCCCATTGATTTTGTCATGGAAGAAAATAACAGCAAGAATAGGACCTACAGGTAGTACCACTGTGCCTATTACATTTGAGAACAATGAAGATACATCTAACACTAAGCCTAACATACCAATGGAAGATACTTGCCATGTTACAGCAGTCCAAAACAAAGTCATTATATATGACACTTTTCCCAGTTCATATTCCATCATCTCCTTATTCAAACTTTTCCATTCTCCACTTGCAAACAACCCAACGACACAAGCACAAGTAGCTACGAAAGAAGGGTAAAACTGCATGTCCAAGATAACAGAAAAGGTTTCACTTTTTATAACTTTGTCAAAAGAAAGCTGCACAAGGGAGAGATATAAAGAAAATGTAACAGATGCACCAATGGTGAAGACGAATCCAAGTACTCGCTTATCTTTAGGAAGATTTGTCGAGTCCTCAGAATCGTCGTTATTGATGGCAAGTAGGGCAGACGAAATAGTAAGCAGAACTACAGAATTGAATATGAATGCTGTGAACTTTTGGGAGTTAAGGAAGTACGAAAATACTGCATTGAAGGCTAATTGTGTTGCACATAGTAAAGAATAGGTGGAAAGTGAAAGATATAGAAGTCCATTGGAATACATCAAATTGTCCCCTGCTAAAAGTAAGCCAAAAAATATGTAAAGAGAAACAATGGTGGAAAATTTTGGTTTGTTTTTTTTGGAGGAATCAATATTGATATTTATGTTGGTAGATTTGGCATGTGGTGTGAAGATAAAATAAAGTGGAAGTAGTATAGGAAATCCAGCTGATTGAACAAATGTTGCCATCCATTTACTATTTCCACCTTTGTCATAATATAGTCTTCCCAAAAGATTGGCTGTAGATTGACCTACCAAAAGAAATACAATGTAGAGAGATACACGAAACCACCATTTGAAATCTCTTAATCTTTTATGTTGAGGTTGTTCATTTCTTTCCTCTGAGAAATTCATAACAAGAATTTGGGATTATAAGTATGACATGTAGTATATGATTTGTTAGAACAGTGAACACCAAAACAGCTCAAAATAGTAAAGAAATAATGATGCAAATCATGAACACACAAAGTTGGGTCAATTTTGTCTATGTCTCTAACCGGAGAGCAACTGTAGTTTCTTTGTATTATCATTAGTGAAAGATTAACATGGCCAGTAATTTTCAATAGTTAGGAAGGCCTAAAGCAAGTTTTGATGTATTTTAGCCATTGTTATGTTGTTTTTTTTGTTTTTAAATAGGTTTAATTGCAATTTTAGTCCCTTTATTTTCACCATTTTACAAAGTTGACCTTTTTATTTTAAAATGTGACAGTTTTGACCCCTCTAATAAATATTTGATCTAAAATATGGTGATATGACATGTTTAAAATGAAGTTTTGAAGAAATTTTGCTTACAATTTGATCAATATTGATCTTTTTTCATCATTAGATCATCACCAATTATTAGTTAAAAAATATAGAGGACCGAAACTATGGCGTTATAAAATAGGGGAACCAAATTTATAAAATGGTGAAAATAGAGGACCAAAATCGCAATTGAGCTTTTAAAGACTTCAATCAAGATTACAACATTCCCTATCAACTTTGAGAGACATGATTTATGAGAACTATTCAAATTTGACTTACACTAAACAAAATAGAATTCAATTGAATAAAATTAATTGCATGATGAGCATAGTGATTGCTATGCATTAGAATGAAATAAAATGAATTAGAGAGAATCATGTTCCTAACCTGTAGTAGTTGTAGTTGATTGCGGGTGCAGATCCTGAACTATCTCCATTAGAAAAAGTGTAAAAGCTATGATATGATAGGATATGGAATTAGGAATTTATAACAACAGTATTTGCAAGTGGAGTTTGCAAAGTATCATTGTGCAGTCGATTTTGAAAATTTGAAAATAGAACAGAAGGCAAATTAAACACGATAAAGTAAAAAGTTTGACTATGTTGTGTTGTGAATGACGGTTGTGAAAGTGATAAGAGCAAGCAATGCCACATTCACATTCACATTCATGAGGAGTTTGTTACCATAATGCCATTTGTTGTCATATAATTAACTTGGTCCCACACTTTAGAAATAATTTTAGATACCATAATGAGACTCAGGTGATTTTATGATTTTCACTCGATAATAAAGGGGTAATAGACAAGTCTTTAATTGTGTAACGAGTAGTTATAATGGTCCCTTAATGTATTAAAATTTTAAAATAATATTTGATTGTGTACTTTGTTAGACAAAATAGTCTTTGACGCTTAAACAGTCTTTTATACTCACGATAACTCTTTTCATATAAGGACTGAAATCATAATAAGTAAATATTTATAACGACTGATATGATAATATGTAAGTGTATTGAAAGATTGATATGACAACGTTAATGAAACATCTTAATTTAAAGGAATATTTTGACTAACGAAGTGCACAATTAAAAAATATTTTAAAAATTCGATACATTTAAGAACTATTGTGACTACTCGTTAGTCATTACACATCCAGGAACTAAAATGTTTATTACCCGATAAAAAAGTGAATGTTAAATGAGTTTTAAAAAGAGAGTGTTCTTAATAATGTTTGTGCCCAAATCCTTATCTTAAGTGATAAGATGTTCATTTAAGCCAATAAACTATTAGTTAAATGAAATATGTTATTTAGTGATTTTACATTATTGGTTGTTTTTTTGTAATTGTCAATGCTGCTAGTATTTTTTTTAAGATGCTCAAGATTGTGTCACTTGGAAGATTGTGAATGATATTTGGATTAAACATTCATATCGTAAATGTTGTGAAATCATTATTGTGTAACAATTTTGATATTAAAAAGTTCGGGGAAGTTAATGTTATTCTTGGTATTAAGAGTAGTAGGTGGAAACATGAACTTTTTTGGCTGAATCTCACTATGTTTAGAAGATCTTGAAAACTTTGACTGCAAACCTGCTTGCACAATTCAAGTGTAAAACTCTTTAAAAACATTGGTGAAAGTGTCAGACAATCGGAATATGCAAGCATCATTGGCAATTTCAGGTATGTCATTGATTGTACTAGATTACGTATGTTGTGGGGTTGTTGTGCAGGTTTGTCAGTATACTTAGTAATGAGCATTGGCATGTTATTGACAGGGTCTTGAAATACCTAAAAGGAACCATGAACCTTGGATTACATGATCAAAGATTTCTTGTTGTTCTTGAAGGATACAATGATGTTGAATGGAACACCTTATCATATGATTTCAAAGAGACTAGTGTCTGCGTATTTAGTATCACCGAAGAAACTGTTTCTTGGAAATCTAAGAAATAGATAATATATATGCTCACAGTTTACTATAAAATTTGAGTTTTTTTTTTTTAATGTCAATGGAGTTTGATATTGCATCATTGACAATAGCTAGTGAAGAAGTAAGTTGGTTAAAATGCTTTATCTGAAATGGATACTAGTTGTGATGATCTATTGCGATAGTATCACAATTATTGCAAAAATTGAGAAATGTTATTACGACATTAAGAGACGGTAAATACGTTGTAAGCACAACATTGTTAAAGAGTAACTCTCTCTTGGAGCGAGAAGAGTGGATCATGTATGCACTGATGAAAATTTAGCCAATCCTTTTTCGAATGGAGTAACTAGAGATAAAGTCGATAACGTGTCAGTTAAGACGGAACTACCGTCTTTGGAGAGATGAATCACTCATGATGATAACCCGACCTAAATGGTTGGAGATCCCTAGAAATAGATTCAATAGGTAAAATCAAGTTGTGAAGTGATATGGGGTGAACATACTATAATATATCAAAAAGGGCATGATTTCGAAGTGATAAGAGAATGAGATAATAGAAACTCTTAATGATATTTATAGTCTATATAGATTATAGAGTAGAGTACTTAGCTACATGATTGCCCTTGATAGACTCGCATTTGTAAATGTGGAAAGTGAAAGCCGCTTTCTATATTTAGATGGTATTTAAAATTCTCTAAATTTAATTTTGACAAAATACTTCATAATTATTTTTTATTTTGAGTATCCTTCAAATCTATCAGAAAATAGAAGTTTACAAGAATAATTTTGAATTACCCTCGCAACAAGAAAATATTTCTCGTCCAAACACATTTTAACGTGTATATGTATGGGTGTAAATTTTGAAAATAGATCATGCCTTCTAGCAGGCCATAAGGAGGATGAAGAGATAATGAATTCAACATTCTCACACTGATATAAGAGTTTGCAGAATATTCGTGTGGACAAAGTTGTACATTTATGGACACATTGCACTCTAAGATAATGTGTTCTTCATGGGAGAAATGTCAAGTCCTTTATACTCCCCAAAATGAAATTATCCGCTTTAGACAAAGCACGACATGGATGTTCAAGTAACAAGAACTTGGATACAGTATAAATTAAGTTGAAGAGAATGACCAGAAATAATGGAAAGAAAATGTGGCAATTGGCATTCATTTATGGTCCCAACTTTTCTATTCTGTGGGCAGAGAGCTTTTATTTGAGGTATGGCCGTATGGGGTCTAGAGTATTCATTGAGACACGTTAACCCTGCCAACAAGTGAAGTGTTCATTTACCATCAAATATATGGCAATACTCTATGAAGTTGAGATACTAAAATTTAGGACATAAATCGTACCGGTTATATCAGATCAGATATTTATAAATACTCGCAGGTAGATACATAGCTTAAAAGTATTAGAATTATTATTTAAAAAAATCTTTTATCGGTTATGTATGAGATGCATAGAACAGTGATTTATGTTTTAAGAAAGATGAAGTATGCAAAAAATATGAGAGAAGGTTGTGAAATATCGTCATGGTGAAATAAGATTCAATTTTTTTTATAAAAATAAATTATATTCATTCAAATTAATAGAGTACATTGATGTAATGCAAATTCGCTAAAAACAAAAGGGTTAATTATGTTTTAGGTACCTATAAATAGGTGTGTTTCCAACATTAGTCCCTATTTAAATTTTATTAAATTTTTGGTCCTCAACGTTTTTTTCCGTTAGCAAAATAGGTCCTCGCTGTTAATTATTGCTGATTGAGCAAACAGTGAAGCACACGTGGATGCCACACCTGAATTTTTTTTGTTGGGTTAAATATGTTTTTAGTCCCTATAAAATTGAGGCATTTTAAGTTTAGTCCTTACTTAATTTTAATAGTTGTTTTAGTCCTTGCAAAAATACTATACACTCAGTATTAGTCCCTGTTCAATTCAAATTTGTTTAATTTATACTTAAACTCTTAAGTTTTTTAACAATTTTTTGTAGACGTGTTAAGAACATTACTAAAAGTTCCTCTGAAAAAATTATCGCAAAATTTGATTTATATGTCCAGATTTTATTACTTTTATCTTTAACTTTTATCGTTTTCAAAAATTCATATTTAATTTATTTCATGTTAAAAAAATTCTAAATTTTAGTAATCGAACCTTTCATAGTGTTCTAAATTTGTCTCAAAAAAACCGTTCAAAAACTTAAGAGTTTAAGGATAATTAAACAAACTTTGTTTTAGCAGGGACTAAAATTAGAAGTAATTTTTTTTTTGTAGGGTCTAAAAAACCTACTAAAATTAGTTATGACGGTATTTTCATCATGAAAATATATTTTTGACTAGTAATTATTCCAAAAAACTATCAATTCGGCAACAAAACCACTCATGCCCGACAATGCAAGATAAGTCATCGATAAGATAGTGAAAATCGTGAATATTTTTGGCATTGAGATAGCTATTTCGCCCATTTCGTCAAGATAAAGAAGACGTAGTCTATTATAACTAGTTCCTGCCAAGAATAAAAGGGCAGCGCCAATAAATCCATGAGATATTATTTGTAAAACTGCCATGTTGAGCCCAGTATCACTTATAGAACCAATTCCTAGAATTATGAAACCCATATGAGATACCGAAGAATAAGCTATTCTTTTTCTTAAATTACGTTGACCAAGAGATGTTGAAGCGGCATAGATTATTTTGAATAGAACCTAATATCATTAACCAGGGACAAAATATTGAATGAGCGTGGGAAAATAATTCCATATTAATTCGAACCAACCCATATGCTCCTATTTCATGCAAAACTAGTGGCAGTATACAAGATGCCTACATATCAGCCAAAGAGTAATGCTTAATTCAATTCTACAAAACCAGATTGTATTGTAAGGGATGCCTCCTACTTAGAGTTTAAGCATAAATTAAACAAATTTGAATTGAACAGGGACTAATACTGAGTGCATAGTATTTTTGTAAGGACTAAAACAACTATTAAAATTAAGTAATGATTAAACTTAAAATGCCTCAATTTTATAGGGACTAAAAACATATTTAACCCAACAAAAAAAAATTAAATGTGGCATCTACATGTGCTTCACCGTTTGCTCAATCAACAACAATTAACAACGAGGACCTATTTTGCTAACGGAAAAAAACGTTGAGGACCAAAAATTTAATAAAATTTAAGTAGGGACTAATGTTGGAAACACGCCTATTTATAGGACCTAAAACATAATTAACCCAAAACAAAAAGGATGAATCTGCAAACAAACTCATATCATCATGTTAATAGCACAAAAGCTTACACATATGACTATATTCAAGTCTTCGGAATACTCATGGACGACGCCAAAGTCATTGATTGGATTTGCATTGATCGAAACTGATCCGATAATATGAAGCAAACAAATACCTTAACGAAACAAGAAAGACAAACAACGTCGCACAAAGACGACGAACAAACCAACGTCGCACTAAGACGACGAAATCACAAAATAAATAACGAAATAGATGTGAAAATCACTAATTTCAAAAAAAAAAAAAAAGATAGGTGAGTGATTTTGGTTAAAAAAATTGACCCTAAGTATTGCTAGGTATTGCTTTTGATTTCAAAATGGCTAGGTATTACTACGGTTTTCCGATGATGTTGTATCTCATTCAACCCACTTTGGAGGTCTTGGAGGTTTTTGTACAAACTTTAGGATGACTTTTACCATTATTTAGATTGCAGTTTATTTGTTATCTGGAAAGACCGTAACAAGAGGATTTTCCACAATCAGATGGACCAGCTTGTGGTGCTTGCTGAAAAGGCTAAGCTTCAAATTTATTGGTGGTTGAAAACGTATTATGTTTGATTTCGACTATCCTTCTTCGAGGCTACAACCTTTATGTTGTTTACATGCTACCGTGTAGCGTATATTCTGTTTTTTGCTGGCTTGGTTGGAACCTAACTATTGTGTAATTATAACTTCTTGGTTTTTAACTAAGGTGGCTTAGTTTTGGTGATGATGATTGTGTTTTCTTTTACTAGGGTGTTCTTTTGGTGTGAGTAGTGACGATGGGTGTTATGGATGTCGTTTTCAGTGGTTGCTTTCTATAGGAGTCAATTTTAGGTGGGGTTGTCTATTTTGGTGGGTGTTGTGCTTATGAGTGCTGATTGTAAGGGTGTCTTTGTTGGTGTTTTGTTTTCGGGTGTTCCGTATATATGCAGCGCCTTTTGTTTGTACTTTATGTTTCATCGGTCTCTGTTCGACTTGTGCATAGATCTAATTTTTAGTAAAATTTTGCTAAAAAAAAAAAAAAGTATTGATCCGATGTTCTAAGTAACGACTCTTCCTTATCTTCTCATTTATTAAGTTGATTTTGCGCTCCTTTCTTTGAACCTTTGATTTTATCAATTTTTTTTCTTACCAAATATTTTATCAGTTTATTGACATAATGCCATATGATCCAATCAATAGTCTGCAGAATTTTTGCGATATTTTAATTTGTTAATAAATGTATTCACATCTGAATATCTAATTGGGCAATTTTTTCCCATACATTCCATCCTTTGGAGGTCATTATATTTGAGGCTTATTAAGCACTAAAGATAACTAACTCTTTAAACTTATTTATATTTCCTCTCAAAAGAACTTACTTATATTTGAACATTAGTTTACTAGATGATATGAGATAAAATCTTCTATAAATAAGGATATATTGCCTCTAGAAATAAAAGAGTATTTAACATATCAGAAGTCCTAACTCAACTGATAAAATGCCGAAATTGTTAGGCTGGATGTTATGATCGGAGTTCGAACTCCGGTACCTCAATTTATGTGTGTGAGTTTATAATAGCTTTGTCATTTCGTCTATCTAAAAAAAAAAAAGAGAGTATTTAACTGAAGATTTAAATAAATTGAAGAGTAATTTAAGAATAATAATAATACATTCACTCATCTAACAATGCTAATTTTTTGTGTGATTTTAGGTAATGCTTGTTTCTCGATGTCTAGTGTCTACCACAAAAGTTTATGATCACATATCTGAATTGGTTGGTTAAAGTTTCACACAATTCTGTCCTGGCTAGTGAATTTTTGTTACATTATGACTCCCTGTCGGTGGATGAAATCTTCATTCTACTTGTTGTACACAAACACACAAGTCAATTTGCCTAGAATGATGCACTCCAACTGTCAACACTAGTCTTATGTCCCTCCTCCCATCTCATCTCATATAATATTAATTAGGATATAAAGTCAGTGTTATTACTCTCTTTCTGTGCTGTGCTAACTCAAACTCACCTTGCCACTGTCTCTCTTTTGAGTGTGATCTACTATACCACTACTGGGATCTCTATTATCTCTTTTCAAGGTAATTTACTTTAACTCACTCTAGATTTCTCAATTCATATTTAGATTCTGCTATCATTTTCTTTCACCCATTTACCTTATAATTCACTATATCTATACCATTCATTTGATTTCTCACATTTGCATTATAAAGTTTTGATTTTTATAAGCTAACTTTTCTGGGTTTTCTTTTGTGGTGATCATACTAGTAGATCTTTGCCTGATCTAACAAAACAAGAGAGATTTGGGGATAACGAAGTGTTGTACTGTGCAGTACGATAATAGAGTTTTTATTTTTTATTTATCAGTACAATAATAGTACTATGAGATCAGACAAATTAATATAGTAACACACCAAAAATGATGTTTTTCAACATTTTCTTTGTCTGTTTTTTATGATTTTATCAGTAGTAAATCTCTTGCATGTCTGTTTTTGTATGCTTGTGAAAAAATATTATTAAGATCTTCCCTTCTAGATATTATTGGGCCTGTTTGGATTAACAAGCTTATTTGTAGCTTATAGCACAAGTGCTTCTCGTGATAATAAGCGATTATGAAGAAGCTTGCATAAGGTACTTTAATAGCAAAAGATGAAATGACGCTAAATTGGTTTTGTATATGCTATAAGTTGTTCTTATAAGCTAGATTGGAGAACTTATGAAATAAGTTGAAAAAAGCTTATGAAAGTTGTCGTAAACTATTTTCATAAATTCTTCCGAACAGTCTCACAAAGCTTATGCAGTAAATAAGCTCAAATAAGCCAATCCAAACAAGCTAATATACAAAACTACACTTAAGTCAAAATTTGATCTCAATCTATGTCAAGTATAATCATAGATATAGTTTGTTTTTTGTTTTTTTTTGAAAGACATAGATATATAGTTGTGCATCATATAATAAGGGATGAAAAAATAAGTTATAAACATGGATTCTGTATTTTTTTAGCTGGTTTCTTTCTAAATCAGACATGGAGTTTACATTACATTTTTATTTTGCTAACATGATTAAATAGTTTGTGCTTAGTGATTATTATTCAGTAGTTCTATGTCTGTGGTTTGCTTGATTTGTAATGGTCTACATCTACTCTAACTAGTCAGTAACTAATTTTAGTGTGAACTTTCATAGGTTTGATCGTGAGAAAGAAGTTAGAAAGAAAACTGCGGGGTTAATGGGTTCTAAAAATGCCTTACCGGGCAACAGAGCACGAAGGCCTTTGTCAATTTTCGCTGTGCTTGCCCTGTGTTGTTTGTTTTATCTTTTGGGAACATGGCAAAGCAGTGGTTCCGGAAAGGGAGACAGCCTTGCATTGAAGGTAAATAAGATGCAGGCGACAACAGACTGCAACATTGTACCGAATTTGAATTTTGAACCCCAACACAAATATGTAGAAATTGTTGAGCAATCCGAACCAAAAGCTAAAATGTTCAAGGCATGTGATGTTAAATATACTGATTATACACCTTGTCAAGAGCAAGACCGAGCAATGACATTCCCTAGAGAAAACATGATCTATAGGGAAAGGCATTGTCCACCTCAAGAGGAAAAATTGCGTTGCCTCATTCCTGCTCCCGAGGGGTACACGACTCCTTTTCCATGGCCTAAAAGCCGTGATTATGCCTACTATGCTAATGTTCCTTACAAGCATCTGACAGTGGAGAAGGCTAATCAAAACTGGGTGAAATTTGAAGGGAATGTGTTCAAATTTCCAGGTGGAGGAACCATGTTCCCTCAAGGAGCTGATGCGTATATTGACGAGCTTGCATCCGTTATTCCAATCAAAGATGGTACTGTTAGAACAGCATTGGACACTGGTTGCGGGGTAAGCTTTCATGTCAAACAATCCTTTTGATATAGTATGTTATTTTTCTTTGTTGAGAAATATTTTGACACACAAATTTGACATCAAATTAGATGGTTACTATTCAGATATGTGGTTAATTACGTTTAGTTGATGATTAATGAATATAACAAGGTGTAGCAACTCATTAACCATCCACTGAGCACAATTAACCACAATTTTCAAATGTGTTTAATTATGTGTAATGTATAATGGGGTTTTGTCTATTGGATTCCAAATTTCTCAATTTTCAGTGTATTTAGTATACTGAAGTCGGAATCATTTGTCCTTTCTTTGTTTTAATGCTTACTGGCCCACTGGCCCGGTTTACTTCCTTTCAGTATGCACCTTTCAATTGCTTCTTGATTGTTGTAGCAATATAAGCGTGAATGATTATGCAGGTTGCGAGCTGGGGAGCGTACTTGCTAAAGAGAAATGTCCTAGCTATGTCATTTGCTCCGAAGGATAACCATGAAGCACAAGTTCAGTTTGCATTGGAACGAGGGGTACCTGCTATTATTGGTGTTCTTGGTTCGATCCGTCTTCCATTCCCATCAAGAGCTTTTGATATGTCTCAGTGTTCTCGTTGTCTAATACCATGGGCTGAAAATGGTTAGTGCTAAATTAGACAGTCAATAAGATTGATCTAGAATACAGTATTATCGGCATTTTCTTATGTCAATGATGATACTCAACTTCTAAATATAATCATGCAAATGTTAATAATTCTGAAAATCTGAATGCAACATTGTTTAGTTGATTTTTCATCCAATAATTGAATGCAGAGGGCATGTATCTAATGGAAGTTGATCGAGTTTTAAGGCCTGGTGGATTTTGGATTTTATCTGGCCCTCCGATTAATTGGAAAACATACTACCAAACATGGAAGCGAACGAAGGAGGATCTGAAGGCAGAGCAGAAAAAAATCGAGGATCTAGCCGAAAGTCTTTGCTGGGAAAAGAAGTATGAAAAGGGCGATATCGCTATCTGGAGGAAGAAAATAAATGCTAAATCATGTCAAAGAAAATCTCCCAATTTATGTGATTTAGATAATGCTGATGATGTTTGGTAAGCCCTGATCATTTTTACACACTTCATTATATAAGTATAATGATTCATTTGTTGTTAGAGGGATTTGAATAATTATTTGTTCATATAATTCCACGATTTCGGATTATAATGCGCTCATGAATAACTTTTCTCCATGCTCCAAAATTTGTAATGGTAGGTACAAAAAAATGGAGGTCTGCAAAACCCCTATCCCCGAGGTAACCAGCCAAAGTGAAGTTGCCGGAGGAGAATTGAAGAAGTTTCCTGCTAGGCTGTTTGCTGTCCCTCCTAGAATAGCTAAAGACGTTATTCCAGATGTAACAGTTGAATCTTATCAAGAGGACAACAAATTATGGAAAAAGCGTGTTAATAATTACAAAAGAATTAATAGATTGATCGGCACCACTAGATATCGGAATGTAATGGACATGAATGCAGGCCTTGGAGGATTTGCAGCTGCACTTGAATCACAAAAATCTTGGGTGATGAATGCTGTGCCCACAATTGCTGACAACACTTTAGGTGTTATCTATGAAAGAGGTCTCATTGGTATTTATCATGACTGGTAAGTTTCTAAAATTATCTTCATAAAGTTTTCTAATTTTATGATGATTCCTTTGCAAGTGAGCTTCCTATACTCAAAAATGATTAATTAAACTGATATTTATTGATATTTTGTATGGTATGAAATTGCAATGACATTAATTTTCTTTCTTCAGGTGTGAAGGCTTTTCTACATACCCAAGGACGTATGATCTTATTCATGCTAATGGTTTATTTAGTTTGTACCAGGACAAGTAAGTTTCTTCCTTTTCCATCCACAAGTGATCATAGTGATAATTGGTAATTTGAAATTATAACTATATCAAGTCTTTTACTTGAACCAAAAATAAAATATTACTATTTTTACCGATTTTCCAATTCTGGCATAATTCAGACTAAAATTTGTTTGCCCCACATTTGATAAGATTAGACCTGAAAATATGTTTATAAGTGGTGGACAATCCTCATCTTACAAGCTGATCTTGTAAGGGTTTAGTTAGGCTCAACCTAAATTTCAAGATTGTATTAGAGTCTATTCAAGATTTCGTTGGATCACCCCCGCCCTTAGGTCTCCTGCTATCGGACCAGTTGGCTCACGCATCCAGTCCTAACCTAGCCCGAATTCTAGGAAAAAGCAGAGAACTTCAACATGTGATTATAATTCTGACTTAATTTAACGTAAGTATTGTTGATTTGATCGACAGGTGCAACCTAGAAGACATCCTTTTAGAGATGGACCGCATATTAAGGCCAGAAGGATCGGTCATAATCCGCGACGAAGTTGATGTGATTAACAAGGTTCAGAAAATTGTTCGGGGAATGAGATGGGAATCTAAAATGGTGGATCATGAGGATGGCCCATTTGCACCCGAGAAGATATTGGTTATTGTAAAAGAGTATTGGGTTGGCAGCAGTAAAAACAACACATCCAATTAGAGTTCTAAAAGAACATGAATAGTCTTCAAAGCTTGGTGTAACACATTCAAGCTTTATAAACCCAAAGCAAAGAAGAAATGGAAAAAGTTGATGATTAAAATGAAAAGAGAAGATTAATAGAACCAATAACAAGCAAAAATTGGTTATGTGAGCTTATTCTACGTCTGCCTTTAATCAAGTGTAGAACTGTAGATAAGGTTAGTTTTAACTAAACTAGTTTTCTTTAATTGATTTTGGAGGATATAGATCAGCAAGTTTTAGATCCTCACCCAAATAAATTTAGCCAATATATTTTGTTGATGTTGAAATGGGAGTGAATGATCTCGTGAATGATATTGTAATGTGACAGTTATATTCTGTTCGTTATTTAAAATTTTGTTGTGTTCATTTTACCAAGTTTGGTATGGTTTTGGAGAGGATGAGAGGAGAATATTTATGAATAATATTTTGAGCTTAATTTATACCTACTTAGCTTTGCAAAGTCTAAGCATGTATCCTTGGGAAAATTCAAGGCCTACACATGTGGTTTGTTATTTGTTACTCCCTTTGTATCTTATTATTATTATTGTGAGTGACAAGGAGACTCAAGCAACTATAAAGCAAGAGTGAAAAATTCAACAAGATCAACAAGGAGATTTACATGCAACTATTGTTAGATTTCTTTAACAAGACTAACTATGAAAATTACTAGAGTAACTAAAAATTACTAGAGTAACTAAGGAGGAAGAATGGTCTATGTCTGAAGTCTTCAACAAGACCGACAAGGAGACTAATAACTAAGGTCCTGTTTGGTTTGAGCTTATTTTGAGCTTATGAAAATTTGGTTTAAGCTTATTTTGAGCTTATGAAAAATAGCTTATGTAAATAAATAAACTTTTATTTTAATTTATAAGCTCTCACTAATGAAAATCGTATCTTCATAAACTGTTTTTTCATAAACTACCTTAAAAACTTATAAATAATATTTAAAAACTTATTTATTTGCATAAGCTGTTTTATATAAGCTCTAAAATAAGCTAATCCAAACGGACCCTAATATTAGGTGAAGAGGTGACACAAATTTACTATCATTGTGGAGGTAACACCTGTCAAATTGATCAACTATGAAGAGTATCTATGTTTCTAGATTGTTCTATTAATTTCTAGATTAAGTTGCAGCCTAGAAACATCTATAATAATGAATGTAGAAAAGGAAAACAAAAGTCTAGATTATTCTAGTTCTAGAAACATCTTCAAGCACCTATAAATAGATTTATATGGGTGCAATTGTATTCGAGCCTTTGACATTCAATGTCAATAATTATGAAGGCTTCACCATATCACTATTATCTCCTTCTACGGTGAGCTAATTACCACTCCTTGTATATGATGAGCTAATTACCAATGTGTGTCCTCTTGTCTAATGCTCTAACCACTCTACCACTAGCTCTTACACTATATTTTTCCAACAAATTAGCTAATGGTTAATATCACTGGTTCATAGTAACACCTATGAAAACAATGCATTCAAATCTCAGTTTTATAATGTATGTTCAATGGATGGAGTAGATCTCTTCACCTCAATTAAGGGTTTCTAGGCAGATCAGTTAGGAATTGGACTTATACTATGAACTTCCTCGGTATTGTCTTTCTTAACATTTGAGATTGTTATTCTTGTATGAGTCCTCCTATGTGTACTAAATTCATATGATATTATGATAATTAATACGTAATACTTGAGAATAAATATAGATAAGAGTCACGGGAGAATCTTGTATTCTCACCACTGTCAATAACATTGATTTTCTACTATTTTTATGTTAATGTTGACCAGTATTCTCTTTATAGCTATCCGTATTGAAGAAATGAGTTTGCAAATAACAAAACTCTTATAACGTTGGGTGACCTGGTTTTCATGAAAATGATGTGACTTTTATTTATATTTTATAAAATCATTGACTATTTATGAATAAATTGATAATCTATTGTATATTAAACTAGATGAGAATGCCTGTGATGTATAAAATGAATGATTCAAAGTTATAGTTTTAGAAAGCATTAGATAACTAGTCTAATATTATTTTATCAGTTACTTGATACACCTGCCTAAGGAAAATTTGAATGTAGAGATGATTCTCATAGATGTGAGATCATACAAATTGATGTAATATAATAAAAAAGAGAGGGAAGGAAAAAATATAGAAGTGATAACCTTATTAAGTGGTGAAATGTCTCTACAAGCTTTTAGCGTGCGACATCATTAAATCAAACAACCTTTTATATTTGAAATCGTAGCAATCTTCAGAATCATTACTTGTGGTTTGTGAGACTGTCGAAATAAAGAAAGAACTGCGAAGTTTCAAATCTTTATGGAAAAGAAAGAGTGGCTGTTGATGCATCATACTGTAACTGTTGCACATATACTCTAATCTAATGGGTTTCAGCAGCTGTGCAAATTTGTTTTCTGTTTTGTTTATCCTGTGTTGCTATTCCCTACAATTTAGTATTGCAATAGACACCATCACATCATCCCAATTCATCAAGGACCCTACAACTCTACTCTCCAAAGATGGCAACTTCACATTGGGATTCTTTAGCCCTAAGAATTCTACAAATCGCTACGTTGGAATTTGGTGGAAGTCTCAGTCTACAATCATATGGGTGGCAAATAGAAACCAACCACTGAATGATTCTAATGGGATTATTACTATATCTGAGGATGGCAATCTTGTGGTATTGAATGGACAAAAACAAGTCATTTGGTCATCAAATTTGTCTAACACAGCCTCAAATACTACTGCCCAGTTTTCAGATTATGGTAACCTTGTCCTTTTGGAAAGCACAATAGAAAGCACCTTGTGGCAGAGTTTTCAGAAACCTTCAGATACACTTCTGCCAGGCATGAAACTTACAAGCAACAAAAGAACAGGTGAGAAAGTACAACTCACATCATGGAAAAACCCTTCAGATCCATCTGTTGGAAGCTTTTCTATTAGTTTTATTGACCGCATAAATTTACACGAGCTGTTCATTTTCAATGAAACTCAGCCATACTGGCGAAGCGGTCCTTGGGATGGTGTAGTTTTTACTGGGATGCAGATGATGACAACCCCATATATTAATGGTGATCGTGTAGGAGATGATGGGGAGGGAAATATTTATATCTATTATACAGTACCAAAAGATATAACACTGGTAGTCTACAATCTGAACTCGCAAGGCCAATTAATAGCAAAATGGTGGGATTATGAGAAGAAAGATGTACAAATTATATGGAGTAGCCAACTATCGGAATGTGACGTTTATGGTATATGTGGGGCATTTTCAAGCTGTAGTTCGTTGAAGTTACCGATATGCAGTTGTTTGAGAGGATTTGAACCCAGGAACGAACAAGAGTGGAATAGACACAACTGGACAGGTGGGTGTGTCAGAAGGACACTTTTGCATTGTGAAAAGGTCAATAATATGACCAAAAGTACAAAGGAAAATGGGTTTTTGAAATTGCAGATGGTTAAAGTTCCCGATTTTGCACAAGGTTCAGCAGTTACACCAGACATATGTAGAAGCCAATGCATAGAGAATTGCTCTTGCATTGCATATTCTCACACCACTGGGATTGGTTGTATGTCTTGGACCGGCAATCTAATTGATGTACAACAATTCCAAAATGGAGGACTTGATCTATATGTTCGTGTAGCCTATGCAGAACTTGGTATGCTCTAGTTGTTTGTTACAACATTTGAAACAAAGTTCTTTAATCTATCTCTTAGGTTCGGATTGAATTGAACTACTTGTATTTTAATATTAAATTTTTTCTGCACACAGATAAAGAGAGAAACACAACAATCATAATCACAACTACTATGATTATAGGAACGCTCATAATTGTCACGTGTGCATGTATTATGTGTAGAAGGGCTTCTAACAACCCGGCAGGTAACATACCATATTCATGGATTCAACTTAAGCCGTGTAATTTTTCTTTCTATTGGTTCAGGAACCAAGCTTAAATACTATTTTTTACCTCAGCTAAGCTGATGCACTCTCTTAAATCAAAAAGGAAAAAGAGCATCAAAGCTTTCCAATTATTTAATAAAGTTGGAACATCAGAAGATCATACAAGCGACAGTATAATTAGAACTCTGTCACAAGTTAAACTCCAGGAGCTGTTACAATTTGATTTTGAAAAGCTTGCAATTGCCACTAATAACTTCCACTCGTCCAATAAACTTGGACAGGGTGGTTTTGGTCCGGTATACAAGGTACTTTAAACACAACAAAGTTATTTTATCTGAAGCCGTAGTCTATAATCGCTGTCTCTTATTGTTTCTTCCAGGGAAAATTACAAGACAATCAGAACATAGCAGTTAAGAGACTTTCTAGATCATCCGGACAGGGACTAGAAGAATTCAAGAATGAAGTAGTTGTGATTTGTAAGCTTCAGCATCGCAATCTTATAAGACTTATTGGCTGCTGTGTTGAAGCCGAGGAAAAGATGTTGATATACGAGTACATGCCAAATAAAAGTTTGGATGCATTTGTCTTTGGTCAGTTCTTTGAAACTCTATTAAGTAGTTGTCTCATATCCAATTATGATATTTAATTCTTCTGATTATTTAGCTTGTATAACAATTGCTTCAAGTTAGAGAGTTTTCTGGTAAGGGTGCTAATGAGGTGATTTGGATGACTTTGTTACATCCTATAATTATACCTTTATTTTTCAGATCCATCAAGAAATAAACTCCTAGACTGGAGGACCCGGTATAACATTATAGAAGGAATAGCTCGAGGATTGCTTTATCTTCATAGAGATTCCAAATTGAGAATTATACACAGAGATCTAAAGACAAGTAACATCTTGTTAGACAAGGAGTTGAATCCAAAAATATCAGACTTTGGTATGGCTAGAATCTTTGGAGGGAGAGAAGATAAGGCCAATACTATTAGGGTTGTCGGAACTTAGTAAGTGTGCCTTCCCCGTCTAATTTTATAGTAAAATACTTATAGTATAATTTATTACATAAAAAATGCAGCGGTTATATGTCCCCTGAATATGCAATGCAAGGACTGTTTTCAGAGAAATCAGATGTCTTTAGCTTTGGTGTTTTGATACTAGAGATTATTAGTGGGAGAAGAAACTCAAGCTTTTATGACAATGAGCATGCACTGACCCTTTTAGGATTTGTAAGCCTCAATAATTCATTTTTTTTACTTATTATGATCTCTTTTCCTTTTTGTTGATACAACTTCCAAATGTCTGAATTTTTTTATTTAATTAATTATTTGTTTTCATCTAGGTTTGGATACAATGGAGGGAAGGCAATATTTTATCTTTTATAGACCAAGAAATATATGATCCTAGTCACCATAAGTATGTTGTAAGGTGTATACACATTGGACTTCTGTGTGTACAAGAGCTTGCTGTAGACAGGCCTAATATGGCTGCAGTAATTTATATGCTTAACAGTGAGACTGAATTACTTCCTCCTCCAAGTCAACCTGCGTTTATCTTGAGGCAAAATATGTTGAGTTCAATGTCTCACGAAGAAATTCGTAGACGCTATTCAATCAATAATGTCAGTATTACAGACATCAGTGGCAGATAGCAAACTAGGAGCTCTAAGAATAGTTACAGAAAGCAATGGAGATGAGGCCAATGCTAGTAATTTTTGAGATGTGCGCGAGGATTTCAAATACCCCCAACGCGACTAAAATTCATTCTCCTTAGTGGGAAAACCTTCCTTAGGGAGGCAGAGCTGTTGGAAGTTGATAATTCAAATATGAACTTGGCCTGTAATGTCTTTCTTATCCTTGTTTACTTTCTTAACAAGTGAGTTTCTTATATATGTATGGATCCCATATGTACTAAATTCTTATGCTTTTATGATAATTAATGTTGAATACTTGAGAATAACATTGGATGGATCCTATATGTACTAATTGTTGATCATATAATGGGTTTCAGTAGCTGTTCAAATATGCTCTATGTTCTGTTCATTTTGTTTTGCTATTTGTTACAAGTTAGTATTGCAATAACCAACATCACATCATCCCAATACATAAAGACACTGAAACTCTTATCTCCAAAGATGGTAACTTCACCTTTGGATGTCTCAGTCTACAATCATATGGGTGGCAAACAGAAACCAAACACTGAACGATTCTAATGGAACTGTCACAATATCTGAAGATGGAAATCTTGTGGTATTGAATGTACAGAAACAAGTCATTTGGACATCAAATGTTTCCAACATAGCATCCAATACAAGTTCTCAGTTTTCAAACTTTGGTAACCTTGTCCTTTTGGAGAGTACAACTGGAAACATTTTATGGCAGAGCATTCAGCAACTGTCAGATACGTTACTACCTAGTATAAAACTATCAATCAACAAAAGAACAGGTAAGAATGTAAAACTCATATCATGGAAAAGCCCATCGGACCCATATGTTGGCAACTTCTCTTGTAGGACGGTTGAATGCCTAAATATAATTGAAGTGTTCATTTGGAATGGAACTCATTCATATTGGCGCCCTGGAATGGTGGGATCTTTACTGGCGTACATACAATGACAGTTGCATATTTTTTTGGTTTTCGAGTAGGAGATGGTGGACAAGGGAATATTGATATGTATTATACTTTACAAAATGATGAGGAGTTTTTGATCTGTCACCTGACATCACAAGGAAATTTAGATGAAACGCGGTGGGATGATGAGAAGAAAGAAATGAAAGTGACAGGGACAAGCCGAGAATCAGAGTGTGATGTTTATGGTTTATGTGGAGCATTTGCAAGCTGTAATTCATTGAGGTCACCAATATGTAGCTGTTGAGAGGATTTGTACCCAGAAACAAGTTAATGACCTATGTTTCAAACTGTTTAACAAATAACACCTAGAGCATACCAAGTTTTGTGTAGGCTACACGAACATATAGACCGAGTCCTCCACTTTGGATTGATGTATGTGAAGTAGATTCCCAGTCCAAGACATACAGCCGAGAGATAGAATCATGAGATTTTTTATATTCTAGGATCATTGAATGATTCAAAGTCCAAGTTATATGTTCATGAGAGATACAGACTAGACACAACTTTGGATTGATGTATGTCAAGTAGATCGAGCTCACCAATATTTTATTTGATTTTTTATATTTTATATTTATATTTTTCCTATATAGAGATAGGAACTTCTATTGCTCGAATGAGGCTTGATCGTTGTCATTGCCTTCGAAAATCAAACATTTTTGTTGACGTTTACTCTGGTTTTGACTTCCCACCAGATTCAACCTCCACCATGGAGGTGCCTTTTCCAAATGACATGTATATATGATGTGTGATAATGCAGTAGAGTATGATATTCACATGTTCTTTGGATGTGATCACTACAAAGATTGTTGGAATGCAATAAACTTGTGGAGCGAAATTCATCTGAAAGTTCCCGAATTATTTTTCTATATTGTTGCTCGATTACATGCTAATGAGAAATCCTGTTTTGCTGCAATGTTCTATAGCATATGGCTATCGAGAAATTATGTTCCTTGGGAGCAAAAAAATGTTGAATGTTGATGCAACCTGCAGGATTACATCCCATGCTCATGAAAATGTGGCTGCACCTGTTACTTTATCTTGGGTGAAACCAGCTCCTAATTGGTTGAAGTGCAATGTGGACTGAGCTCTTTTCACAAACGAATGCTGTTTTGGAGTCGACATTTGTTTCGGAGATAATTTGAGTCGTTTTATCCAAGCGTGCACAATGCTCTTCTCTTCCGTTAGCCATGTGATTGCATGCGAGGTTACTCTCCAACTAGCATTCAAATAGCTACGTACATATGAGTTTAGAACGTGTTAAAACCAATATGTTGTTAATGTGGTGCTTAATGGTTGTAATCATGAGAATGAACTTGGTACTTTAGTTTCTAGTTGCAGGTCTTCTCTTCTTTCCACTATTGCTAGTTACGCTCTAGCTTTTATCCATAGACAAACTAAGATGGTTGCTCATAATTTAGCAAGAGCAATTGTACTACGGTCTAGCCCTAATATCTTTTACTCTCCTTCCCATTATACTGATATTATTATCTTGAATGAAATACTATGAATTTATTTTGCCTAAAAAAGGTATGTAATCCAAATAAATTACATTTTTTTTGTTGGAAATACGTTTTAGAAAAATTGTCCAAATGTAAATCTAGTTGGAGCAAACTATTTATAAAAAACAGAAAGAAAGTTAGAACAAACATTTTAATCAAATGAAGTTTTATACAATGAGATTTAAACAAACGTGCTTTTACAAACTAGTATATCCAAACATATTTATCAATCTTGGTGATAAACATTCATCCAATCTAAAATAGAAATTTCAAACAAATCAGATGGCAAAGGACTTCGTGAAAAAGAAAGAGAAGACACCACCCACTAACTAAATATTATGGAATGGAATGAATTACAGTGATTTTAACTAGCAATATATAAAATATAGACAGATTTATAAATAAAGCCCGTCTAGCTCAGTTGGTAGAGCGCAAGGCTCTTAACCTTGTGGTCGTGGGTTCGAGCCCCACGGTGGGCGATTTTTTTTTTCCTTTTTTGTTGATAATTTGCGTTTATTAATTGTTTTGGATTCAAACCTTTTTTTTTTGTTGTTACAGGATTCAAACAATTCAATTCCTTATACCCTCCTTTGTTTAAAAATAAATAAAAATCCTTAACCCCTCGTGAGCTTAGCTCAGTTGTTGGTAAGGATAATGCATAAAATATGCAAGGTCCGGGGTTCAAACCCCGGCCACCACCAAAAAAAATAAAAGACCGAAAATAAAATGGTTTTTTTTTTAAGGGAGAATAAAATGGGCTATTTAATTTATTCAAAAAAAAGGGCTATTTATCTTGAAAAAAAAAGGCTATTTAATCGAATTATTAATGGAAAAATTATCCATTCAATATATTTTGTTGAAAGATACTCTTCAATAATTATAACCAGCTATGCCTATAAAAAAAAATAAAAAAAATAGTATAACCAGCTTTTACTCCAATACAAAAATAAAAAATAACTATAACCACCTAGTTTAGCTCATTCAACTAATTAATTAGTTAGTGTTTTTTTTTAGCAAAATTAGTTAGTGTTAGTAGTGTATTTATACTACAATACAAGTATTTTCTAGGCAGCATGAGGCGATTATATTTAGACACCATTAACTCTTCAACACTAATTCAACAAAAAAAAATTATTAAATAGTTTAGTGATTAAAATTTCATCTTTAAAATGAATAAGTGAAGAATTTGAGATTCGAACTCTAATCCATATATATTGTAATGTCTCTATCAATCAAGTTATGCTCACATAAACAACAATGTATTTTCTATATATCTCTCTTCTTACTACATCATCAACATATCATATTTATTACATCACTTTATGTATTTCTTTCTCTTTCAAAATAAGATGTTTGGATGTCCGTTACTAATTTTTTACGATACAGTATAAGTTACATCACTAAGCGATGTGCCATATGTTTTAGCCCTCTCACCTCACCTTTGTGAAAAGATAAACTCATACTCCACGAATGAAAGTATAAAACTTGCAATTTGCATAACTATGAAGAAGAAGGAGCATTTAAAAATTGAAAGTTTATTATTCACCAACGAGGTTTACAATGAGATATTATAGCTATTTATAGAATACAAGTAACTCTCTTCGCATGACTATGGTTACTAATCTAACTAACTAGTTGTGACAGTTAAAGAGGCTATATTCTAGTTAGTTACTTGCTTCGCAAGTATTTGCTTATTCTTCTAACTAGTCATACTTTAACAACCATACCTCAATCGAACATTCAAATTGGTCAAGTTTGCTCTCTTACTCCGTCCCGACGTCTTTCTCTTTTCACAAGTAAGAGTAATACACAAGAAGTTTAAACCTAAAATATTTATTTATTTATAAAGAAAATAAGGGTAGAATGTATTGAAGTTTTTTTGAGTTTGTTTGTAGTTATACATTGCTTTAAGTTCCCAAATTGTTACATGTATAAATATCTTTAAACAATCTAATTTTTGAGCTAACTTTGATGATAAAATTTAAATTTGATTAACATGATAACAAAGCCGAATTAAAAATTGTAACATGAAAATTGAAACCAAGACACGCTCTATACATGAAAATGAGTATTGTAATTGTTTGAAGTTTGTTTCTAATCCCACGATACTCAAATTTTTGGGATGATATCCTAATTCATTTAACATAATAAACATGATAATTTTTGCTATTGACATGCCATGTTGATTTGAGGCATGACTATATCTTTAATTTGCAACCCGATTGTGTCTAATCATCACATGCCTTCTATACCTCCCTCTAGACATGTTTATTTTGTCATCAATGGCTTTCGAACACGACACACACAATGCACAATGCAACTTCATCAAAACTTCAAAAAAAAATTGTTGCCATTTTTCATCTGAATTTGGTTTATTCTTCAATTATTCAACAAACATGGATATGCAAACTTGAGTCACGCTATATACTAGAAATGTGCACATTTCAACGTATGTTTATCACCTTTCACATGTTTATTTTTAAAAGATAAAATTACACTCGTCATTGAAGATGAGAAAAACCACAAGAGGGGGGGTTGAATTGTGTTTTCGAAAACTTCTTCCTTACGTTCTGAAGAACTGTTCTCAGGTTCAGAGTCTGAAGTAGTTCAGAGTCTTAGTGCAGCGGATAAATGTAAGAGAACAGAGAAAGAAAGAACACAAGCAATTATACAGGTTCCTTCCACAAACCGGAAGTAGTCCTGTCCCCCTTGCACTTCCAAGGAGAGTTCC